>Ga0265336_10000361_pt1 | contig 29382 bp, 21 predicted proteins | sample 42119metaG_FD_193583 | JGI IMG/M metagenome (GOLD analysis project Ga0265336, IMG submission 193583) | Rhizosphere microbial communities from Carex aquatilis grown in University of Washington, Seatle, WA, United States - 4-21-19 metaG | ecosystem: Host-associated > Plants > Roots > Rhizosphere...
ACGTCTTCATTCAGAATCCATTCAAGCGGAAGATTCGTGGTGTAGCCTCCATACGCATGCTGCATCACATGTTTCGCTTCAGGCTTTATTTTAAGAGATTTCGCGAGGTCCGAAAACATTACCCCCTCCCACTCATCGCCGTAGCGGCTCCAGGTCGTCACACAATGGAAATCCGCCTTCAATTTCGTCTGCGGCAGTTTCATAAATTCATCCCACGAGAACGTGACAATCTCGTCAACCGATCCCCACACCTTTAATTTCCAATCGGCAATGGAGATCTTCGGGGTGACGCCGTACGTCAGCACAGGGAATTTTTCGGTGGTGTATTGGCCGGGAGGATGTTTCGGTTTGTCGAAATAATTCAGTTCGTTTGAAGCAGTCTCTTTTGAGCGGAAGAGTCCCATCCTGTGCGTTCTCCGATTAATTGTCACTCATTCAACACAAGCACAAGGGACAAAGTTCGGCACTCGCTGTAGGTCAATAGAAGTAGTAATGGCACGCAATCTGCGGCATGGGAGCGATGTCGCCGTTGGAGAAGTAAACGAATACACCCTCGAGCGAAATATTGACGGCTTCCTGGGCATTCAGCTCGCCCCCTACTCCGATGCCTAATCGAAACGGGCCGGCAAAGGTGTTGCCGCCGGAACCGTTGTAAAAGTAACTCGCCATCGGACAGAAGTAAAGGCGCGTTGATCTAGCTCGTACGAGATCATATTGGAACTCCCCGCCGATTGAGGCCGACGTTTGTCCCCCCGTACGGATAATGCCGCCAACAATCTGATACGAAACTTTCGAGGGGAAGTGGTCGCGAAAACTAATCCCTATTCCCGATGCCGGGCCCACAGAAATGCCGAGGCCGTATACATTTCTTTCAAGATCCTCCGCCTTTTGGCTTCCCTGAACACTGACTTGGGAAAACGCGGGACGGCATGCGAGTAGCAGAGCAAGCAATAGACATCGTACAATTGAATTCACTCTCACCTCCGTGAGTTCATACATTCGTTGTGAGCCAGCGGTACATTTCTTTTAGGTTCGGCCGCTTGCCGGTGAGCAGGATGCCGATGCGAAACACTTTCGCAGCAACCCACATCATTCCGACAATAGAGGCAGAAAGCGTAACAAGCGACAACGCGATTTCCCACAGAGCCGGCGCCTGGATCGACAGCCGGAGAGCCATCATCGTCGGTGTCAGAAGCGGAATCTGCGACAGTACTTTTACCATCATCGAATCCGGGTTCTGCATCGCCGGGATCGCAAGCGCGATGGGAAACATGACAAGAAGCGTTACGTAGGCCGTCATTTGCTGGGCTTCCTGCTCGGTTGAAACCGGCGCCCCGGCAGTGATGAATATTGCGACATACAGGAGGTAGCCAAGAACAAAATAGACGAGAAGCAAAGCCAGGTGGTCGAACGAAACGAACGGTGTTGCCATGGATAAATTAACGCCAACCAGGATCAACAGCCAGAACGATATTGTTGTTAGGCCAAGGAGCGAGAGCCCAAGGACCTTTCCTGTTAGCAGTTCTCTCGAAGTACATGACGACATCAGGACTTCAACGATACGGTTCGATTTCTCTTCTATCAGGCTTCGGATCATCATCTGGCCGCTTGTCATCACCAGCATAAAGAGCATCATGATGAAAATATAGCCCGTAAAAAATGTCTCAAGGAAGCCCGATTCCTTTTCCTCACCTTTCGTCGATACTTTGATCGTCTTCACGTCGACATCGGTCGAAAGGTCCCGTATCGCTTTCGCGTTGTATCCTCTGGCTTCAAGCCTTCGTTCGATGATCACGTCTTCGAGGATTTTCGAGAACCGCTCCTGGTCCCGGATGTTGCCGACATTTTCAGATCGATACTCAATCTTCCCCTTTTCCATGACGTCGGAGGGGAGGAGGAAATACCCTTCGATCTCGTTGTCCAGGATCTTCGCGGTCGCGAGAATTTTGAGATGGTCGCGAGAATGGTCATTATCGGAGATCTTGATAAGCTCATAGTTTGCCGAGCTGTCGGGAAGCTTGAACTTTGCAATGCGCTGGCTGAGATACGGCAGGAGAGAGTCTGTCTCATCGATAACCCCGATCGTGCGCATCTTTTCCTCGGCTTTTGAGGCGAGCAGGCTCGGAATAACCGTGAAGACGGCAATGATCGTCGGCATCATGAACAATCCGACGATGAACGCTTTTGTCTTCACACGTTCCAGGAATTCCCATTGTGCTATCCGGAAAGATTTATTTTGCATGTGAAACCTCCTCGGCCGAGCGTTGAAGTTCACCGGCAACTGTTTTTCGGATTCTCAGATACTTGACCAGCGAGAATGCCGATACGGCCAGAAGGACCTCCGGCATGTTCCATGAGATATCTCCCCTTTTCAGCGTTATAACCGACAGCACCAGCGTTACGAGAAGAGCGGCAACGAACATGAACAAGGCGTTGCGCACGCGTTTGTCTCCTGCAACGGATTCTCTTTTCGTAAGGCCCGCCGGAGATTCGCGGCGTTCCTGTCTTTCGTCCGGTACGCCGACGACATCGAGAAAGATCGAATTCAGCGACGGTTCGACGTATTCAAATTTCCTGATTTCCACCTTCGAATTGATCGAAAAAAGCAATTCCCGCGACGAGATGTCTCCGTTCAACTGCAATTCGGCATAATTTTCGTACACCGTCGCTTTTTTAACTTGCGGCAGCGCCGGAATAAACGAACCGTCGCCGGAAAATTCTACATGAACGGAATTTGTCCCGAATTTTTGTTTTACCTCTTTCATGCTTCCTTCGAGGACGATCTTCCCGTGGTTCACAAGACATATCTCGTCGCATAATTTTTCTGCCGAATCCATTTGGTGGGTCGAAAAGATGATCGCTTTCCCCTGCTGCTTCAATTCCTGAAGTATATCCTTCAGCAGGATTTGATTGACAGGGTCCAGGCCCGAGAATGGTTCGTCCAGAACGATGTATTCCGGATTGTGGAGAATTGCAGTGATGAACTGCACTTTCTGCTGATTTCCTTTGGAAAGTTCTTCCACTTTCCTTTTCGCGTAGGACTCAAGTTCGAAACGGCGCAGCCAATCGAGAGCCTTCTGCTTTGCCTGAACGCCGTTCATTCCGCGCAGGCTGGCAAAGTACACGATCGTATCCAAAAGCTTGTTCTTCTTATACAATCCCCTCTCTTCGGGAAGATATCCGATACGGTTTTGAATGGTGCGGTCAAAACGCGCCCCGTCGAACGTAATCGTTCCTTTATCGGGCGTCGTGATATCGAGGATCATTCGTATCGTCGTCGTCTTACCGGCTCCGTTGGGTCCGATGAGTCCGAAAATTTTTCCTGGCTCTACCTGCAACGATACGTCGTCAACTGCCAGCACATTCGCGTATTGTTTTCGAAGATGTTCTGCTATAATCATAATTGGGCGGGCACCGATAATCGTTTTAGGGAGTCAACCGGTAAATCATTCTGGCAAATGGTATGGTTTCCCGGACGTGGTCGAGTCCGCAAATCCACGAGACGGTCCGTTCTACTCCGAGGCCAAAGCCTGCGTGCGGAACGGAACCATAACGGCGCAAATCCAGGTACCATTCGAAAGCGGCCTGTGGAAGATTGTGTTCCTTCAAACGCGCAACGAGTGTATCGTAATCGTCCTCACGCTGGCTTCCCCCGATGATCTCTCCATATCCTTCAGGAGCGAGCACGTCTACAGCGAGGGCGAGTTTATCATTCTTCGGATCGCGTTTCATGTAGAACGCTTTTACTATCGACGGATAGCGATGGACCATCACGGGACGGTCAAACTGTTCGGAGATCGTCGTTTCATCCGTTCCGCCTAGGTCATTCCCCCACTCGAATGCGATCCCTTTTTTGTGAAGAATGTCGACAGCTTCATCGTACGTAATTCGCGGCAAGGGACGTTTAACATTTTCCAAAAACTTCGTATTGCGCTCGAGCGTTTTCAGTTCGGGCATCCGATTCTTCAGAACGCTTGTTACGATGTGTTCCAGGAACTCCTCCGCCAGGTCCATATCGTCATCCAGATCGTTGAAAGCAACCTCCGGCTCGACCATCCAGAATTCGGCGAGATGACGGCGTGTCTTGGATTTTTCCGCCCGGAATGTTGGACCGAAAACATAGACCTTGCCGAAGGACATCGCCCCCGCTTCCCCGTAGAGCTGACCGGATTGCGTCAGGTACGCTTTGCCGAGGTCGAAGTAATCGGTCTCGAAGAGCGTACTTGTCCCTTCGCATGCCGCGGGAGTGAAAATCGGCGCGTCGAGCAGAAGAAAGCCCCGGCTGTCGAAAAATTCCCGTATTGAACGAATGATCTCATGACGAACACGGAGGATCGCATGCTGCCGTTCGGATCGCAGCCATAAATGGCGGCGGTCCATAAGGAATTCAACGCCATGCTCCTTGGGCGTGATCGGATATTCTTTCGCGATCGAAATAATGTCGAGGCCCGAGACGTCCATCTCATAGCCGCCGGGGGCACGGTCTTCCTTCCGGATACTTCCAGTAACGCGGAGAGAGGATTCTTGCGTCAGCTCATCGAATCGATTGAAGACGTCTTCAGCAACGTTTGATTTGACGATAACGGCCTGCATCAGACCAGTACCGTCCCGAAGAACGATAAACCTGATCTTGCCGCTGGAACGTTTTGTGTATACCCAACCGGAAATGCTTACCGTTTCGCCGACATGATGAGAGAGATTTTCAACGTAAATTCGAGAGCTCATGAGAAGAGGCATCCTTTCAAAAAAATACGCAAAAATATACAAAACTTAGGGCACATCTACAAACACGAAATCCCGCTCATCGGCGGGATTTCTGCTGTCTACTGAATACTGCGTACTGTCTGCGTTCTACAAACTCATCTCCATCATCCTCTTGATAGGCACCAGAGCCCGCCGGATCAGTTCAGGCGTCATCGTGATCTCGGGAGATTTGTTCTTCATGCAGAGATATAATTTTTCCATGGTATTCCGCTTCATGTGCGGGCATTCGTTGCAGGCACAGTTTGCGTCCGGCGGGGCTGGAATGAATTCCTTCGCCGGTTCGATCTTCTGCATTTGATGGATGATGCCGACTTCCGTGGCAACGATGAACTTCTTTGCAGGGCTTGACTGAACGTATTTCAGTAAAGCGCTTGTCGAACCGATGTAATCTGCCCTGGACAAAAGAGACGCCTCGCATTCGGGGTGTGCAATAAGTTTTGCATCCGGATGTTCCATCTGCAGCCCGATGATCTTCCTTTCGCTGAAGGTTTCGTGAACAATGCAGCTCCCGTTCCACAATAACATTTCTCGCCCCGTCTTTTTGGCCAGATATGCTCCAAGATTTCTATCCGGTGAAAAAAGGATCGGTTTTTCTTTTGGAATTTTGTTGATGATCTTCTCGGCGCTGCTCGAAGTGCAAATGATATCGCTGAGGGCTTTCACCTCTGCAGAGCAATTGATGTAGGTGATCGCGACATGGTCGGGATGCATTTCCCGGAATTTTTTAAAATCCGGCGCGGGGCAGCCTTCTGCCAGGGAGCAACCGGCTTCCAGATCGGGAAGTAATACTAACTTATCTGGATTGAGAATTTTTGCCGTTTCCGCCATAAAATGGACGCCAGCGAAAACAATAACGTCGGCGTCCGTTGATGCCGCGCGCCTCGCCAACTCGAGGCTGTCCCCGACGAAATCCGCAAGATCCTGAATCTCCGATTCCTGGTAATAATGTGCGAGAATAACCGCATTCAACTCCTTTTTCAAACGTAGAATTTCCGGCTCCAGGTCGAAGGGAACTTCAATGGCAGGGGTTGTTTTATTTTCAGAGCTAATAATCATTCTTCATCACAGTTATCAATTATCAGTAAATAGTAAATAGTTAATAGTTAATATTGACAATGATGATTGATATGTATTCACTGTTCACTGTTTACTGTTCACTATTTCATTGCTTTCGCGACTGCAGTTTCTACTTGTTCAATTGTGATCGAGGTAATCAGAGAATCTGCAGCCCGCACTGCAATGTGTCTCGGGTGCGGCGGTTTCCAAATATCCGGGTCGCTCAACGAATGAAACGAGATTGTCGGCACTCGCTGGGATGCTGCAATATGCAGCGTCCCGGTATCGTTACACAAGAGCAAATCCATATGTCTTATAAACGCCGCCATAATTCTCAATGGCATAACGGGAACTGAATGCAGTGTGTGATGGACGGCCGACAAGATGATCTTCCTTCGCTCAAGTTCATTCGGACTGACAATGAGAACCGTTTCGACGCCATATTTTTCCATGAGCCAATCAATAACAACGGCGAGCTTATCGAGGGGAAAACATTTCGACGGATTCAATGCGCCGAAATGGACTCCCACTACTCGTTTATCAGGAGCAATCCGCAGCGATTGATAGATTACTTCCGCTTCGTTCACCTCTGCATCAGTTAAAACAAGATCATACTCCAAATCGTTCTCATCAGCACCCAGTGCGCGAACGATATCAAGATTGCGTTCGATCTCATGCTTTTGCACGGAAGAACGGGGAACGGTAACGTTGTACATCCGCTCAGGCTGTGCAGGATCGAGAAGAAGATGCCCCGGGCCGACGACATATTTCGCACCGCTCAGCAGCGCCACGATATCGGAAGAAAGAGAACGGGAAATGGTATTGAGAACGATGACGCAGTCAAATCCATTCCGAAGGGATCTCCAGAATTGGATCAGCTTACGCAGATTCCACCGCCGCAGCTTTTCATAAAACACGATAACTTCGTCGACGTAGGGATTATGCTCCATGACGGGCGCGGTATATTCGCGCACGACAATCGCGATATACGCGTTCGGGAACTTCCTCCGCACTGCCCGTACCGCGGGCGTTGCGATGAGCAGGTCGCCAAGCTGGTCGTGCTGGCGAACGATCAATATCCGTCCGAAAGATTCGGTAGGAAGCTGAGAAGCAGTGTATTGCGTGCCAGATCGGAAAACGTTTATCAGGCGGAAAAGATATCGCTTGAGGGTCACTTCAATATGCGGCATCGAATGCTGGCAATGTCACTTGATCACTTTTTATCGGTAATGTCTTCGAAATCGGCATCCTGAACATTATCGAACTGCTGCTTGGATTCTTTCATGCCGACGGACGGGCCCGGTTTCTGCGATTGCTGGAAAAATGGCCTCAAAAACTGGAGCACGACACCAAGTATTTTCGCGAGGATGTATACACAAATTATCCAGAGAATAAGCCGAAACATAACGTCGTCTACACTTTCTTCGAGGGGGGATTGTAGTACTCGACTGCCGCCCGGGTGGGCCGGAGGATCTCATTGTAGAGCTCTTCGAAATCGGCTTTGTCGTTCACAAAATCGATCTCCGTGGAATTGACGATAAGGAGCGGGGCGCTTTTATACCGAAAGAAGAAATAGTTGTACGCCTCATTCAGGTCCTTGATGTACTCTTCTGAAATGTTGTCTTCATATTTTCTCCCCCGGTCTTTAATATTCGACATCAATCGCTCGACGCTCGACTGCAGGTACACTACAAGATCAGGGACCGGAATATTTTTTTCAATCGAACCGACCAGCGTCTCATAAAGCCGCAGCTCGTCGTCCCGCAGATTGAGATACGCGAAGATCTTGTCTTTCTCGAATATGTAATCGGTGACCAGCGCGCTGTGAAAGAGGTCTGCCTGAAACAATTCCTGTTGTTGTTTGTAACGGCTCAGCAAGAAGAATATCTGAGTCTGAAACGCATAGTGGTCCGAGTCTTCATAGAATCGCTCGAGAAACGGGTTCTCTTCGAATTGCTCCAGCACGAGCCGCGCGTTGAGCCGCTCGGAGATCATCCTTGCGAGAGAGGTCTTCCCCGCTCCGATGACGCCTTCTATCGCGATATAACGAACGTCCGCATGTTGAACCGGCAAAGTTACTCCTGCAGGGTTATGGAAAGCGACCGAGTCATTTCCGCCGATACGTCGACGGCGTTTGTATCGTTGCACACGGCGAGTAGTTCTTTTATCGTTTTATGCTCCGACGGATGGATCGTTTCAGGTGAAATCTCTGCAAACGGCTTAAGCACAAACTTGCGATTCACCATTTCCTTGTGAGGAACAACGATCGCGCTGCCGTTTATGACATGATCCCCATACATCAGGACATCAATGTCGATCTCGCGCGGCCCCCAGCGAAATCTTTCCACCCGTCCAATTTCTTTTTCGATCATCTTCATCCGGGAATGAAAAACTGTCAATGCCATAGGCGTCTGGATCCACACCACGGCGTTAAGAAAAGCGTCCTGACTCTTCACGCCAACCGGTTCTGTTTCATACACGCTTGAGACTTTTACGATCCGTGTTTCCGGAATCTCCCTAATCTTGCGCACCGCGCCGGCGAGGAATTGAACCCTGTCGCCGACGTTTGAACCGATTCCCAAAAAAACGTTTTCCATGCGGCTGTTTAGACCTGTCCAGCTCTTGCAGACTCTATCTCCACTTCAACATGGTCGATGATGCCGTGGACCGCCGCTCCCGGCTTTCGAATTCGTATCGTCGTCCTGAGAACTTCGGGAAATTCTTTCAAGATGGCCGAGGCGATCGCCTGAGCAAGAGCTTCGATAAGAAAGAACTTCTTGCCGATCACCGTTTGCTTCATAACGCCGTACACTTTTTCGTAATTCACCGTCTGATGCAGATTGTCATTCGCTCGTGCTTCCGAAAGATCGCAATGCAGTTCGACATCGACTTCGAATTTGCCACCGAGGTTTTGTTCATCCGACATCACACCATGGTAGGCATAGAACACCGCGTTATGAAGGCGGATGATGTCAAGTTTTTTCATGCGATCTTCTTCAAGTGAGAGCGATGAACGAAACCGCGTCTAGTGTCATTTCCCAAAACAAATATTGTATTCTTAAAAAAATAATTCACCGCAAGGGGCGCTAAGGACGCGAGGATTTCTTAGTTTGTTTTACAAAAACATCTTTGTGATCTTAGCGTCCTTTGCGGTTATAATACAAGATTTAATATGAGAAACGGCAATAGATCACGATTTATTTAATTTTTCCCACGTATCCCTGAGGGTGACGGCCCTGTTGAAAACAAGCGCGCCGCTCTTCGAATCCGAGTCCACACAAAAATATCCGAGACGCTCGAACTGAAAACGATCCTGAGGCGACGCGGAAGCAAGACTCGGCTCAACTTTGCAGGACTTCAACACCTCGAGCGAATTCGGGTTGATACCGTCTTTCCATTTTTCACTGTCGGGATACTCCGCAAGGAACAGCCGGTCGTACAAGCGGGTTTCAGCATCGATGGCGTGAGCAGCGGAGACCCAGTGAATGGTCCCTTTCACCTTCCGCGTGCTTTGAGGAGAACCGCTTCGCGTTTCCGGATCGTACGAACATCGCAGCTCGAGGATTTCCCCGGTATTCTCATCCTTTACGACGCCGATGCATTTAATGATGTATGCATACCGCAAGCGGACCTCCGTGCCCAGCGAAAGCCGGAAATATTTTTTCGGCGGGATCTCGCGAAAATCGTCTTGTTCGATGTAAAGCACTTTCGAGAAAGGAATTTTCCTCGCTCCCATTGCGGGATCTTCGGGATTGTTCACTGCATCAAGTTCTTCGACAGTTCCTTCGGGATAGTTTTCGATCACAATTTTGAGCGGACGGAGAACTGCCATCACGCGCAAAGCGCGTTTGTTCAGGTCGTTGCGGAGGCAGTCCTCCAGCCACAATGCGTCGGAGGTGTTTTCACGGCGGGCAACTCCTACGCGGTCGGCAAATGCGCGGAGGGATTCCGGCGTATACCCTCGCCGGCGCAGACCTGATATCGTCGGCATCCGGGGATCGTCCCAACTGTTGACGTGCCCTTCCTCGACAAGCTGTAGAAGCTTCCGCTTGCTCATGACGGTGTACGTCATATTCAGGCGGGCAAATTCGATCTGCTGCGGATGGTGGAGTCCCAATTCTGCAAGGAACCAGTCGTACAGCGGGCGATGATTTTCAAATTCCAGCGTGCAGATCGAATGTGTGATCCCTTCGATCGAATCGCTCTGTCCGTGCGCCCAATCGTACATCGGATAAATGCACCACTTGTCCCCAGTGCGGTGATGCGTCGCAAAAAGGATCCGGTACATCACAGGGTCCCGGAGGTTGATGTTGGGCGAAGCCATATCAATTTTTGCTCGAAGCGTCCGCGATCCGTTTGGGAATTCTCCGTTACGCATGCGCCTGAACAAGTCGAGATTCTCTTCAACGGTTCGATTCCGGTAAGGGCTTTCCTTCCCCGGATCGGTAAGAGTTCCTCGGTACTCGCGTATCTCGTCGGCGGTAAGGTCACAGACGTACGCTTTGCCTTTCTTTATCAGGCGGACGGCGAAGTCATGAAGCTGTTCAAAATAATCGGAGGCATAATACAACCTGTCTTCCCAGTCGAACCCTAGCCACCGCACGTCCCGTTTGATCGATTCGACGTATTCCTGTTCTTCTTTCGCCGGATTCGTATCGTCGAACCGCAGATTGCAGAAGCCGCTGTAATCTTTTGCCAGCCCAAAATTGAGGCAGATCGATTTTGCATGTCCGATATGAAGATACCCATTTGGCTCGGGGGGAAAGCGCGTGTGCACATTTCCGCCAAACTTGTTGGTTTTCAGGTCATCGTCAATAATATCGCGGACAAAGTTCTTTCGTTCGGGCAATTCGCCGTTCGTCTTGTTGTCATCAGACTCTTTTTGCTTCTCCATCATTGTCATCGTAATCTTTCAATTGCAGAATTAATCCTTCTCACCGATTCTTCTTTCCCAAGGATGAAAAGTATATCGAATAGTCCCGGTCCCGACCCGACCCCGGAAACAGCCAGCCGCAGCGGGTGAATAAGATCGCTGTTGCTAATCCTCATAGACTCAGCAGTTTGGTGCAGCACGGTTTCAAAATCCTCTTTGTTCGAATGTTCCATGCGGGAGAATTGTCCGGCGAGTTCCCGCAATTGGGCAGGCGATCCTTGTTTCCATCGCTTCTTCACCACGTCGTCGTCGAACTGCACGGGTGCCTGAAAAAAATACGGACTCTTTTCGACGAAGTCTTTTACGAATGTTACCCGTTCGCGCATCGCCGAGATGACCTTTAACAGATAGGCATCATCGAAATCTTTTTTGTCGAACGTCGAGGCCGCAAGCTGCTCTCTCAGGTTCTGGAGCAGCTCTGTCTCGGATTTTCTCCGAAGGTATTCGAAATTAAGCCAGTCGAGCTTTTCGATGTTAAACACAGCGCCCGAATTACCGACGCGGTCGAGAGAGAATTCTCTTGAAAGCTCATCCAGCGAAAAGAGCTCTCTTTCGCCGCCGGGGTTCCAGCCGAGAAATGCAACGAAGTTCACGAGGGCTTCTTTGAGATATCCCTTCCGGCGGTAATCTTCGACCGCGACGTCGCCCTGGCGTTTGCTTAATTTCGATTTATCAGGGTTCAGCAGCAGCGGCAAATGGGCAAATTGAGGCACTTCCCATCCAAAATGACCGAACAGAATCACATGTTTCGGCGTACTCGAAAGCCACTCTTCGCCGCGAATGACGTGCGTGATCTTCATAAAATGATCGTCGACAACCACAGCCAGATGATACGTCGGATATCCGTCGGATTTAAGAATGACCTGGTCGTCTAAAACCTTATGCGCGATGGTGACGCTTCCGCGGATGAGGTCGGTAAAGGTCAATTCACCGTCGAGCGGGACTTTCATCCGGATGACATGGTGTTCGCCTTGTTTCAGCTTCTCTCTAACGTCTTCCTGAGGAAGATTCCTGCAGTGGCGGTCATACGACGTCGTAAGCTTTGCCGCGGATTGTTTCTCACGTACTTCCTTTAGCCGCTCCGGCGAACAGAAGCAATAATAAGCTTTGTGCTCTCCGACAAGCTGATTTGCATATTTCTGGTAGAGATTGATCCGCTGCGACTGGATATACGGGCCGTAGTCGCCTTCGCGTCCCGGTCCTTCGTCGTACCTGATACCCGCCCATGCGAGAGTGTCGACGATATTCTCTACTGCTCCATCCACTTTACGAGACTGGTCGGTATCTTCGATGCGAAGAACGAATTCACCGCCTTCTTTTTTCGCCAACAGATAATTGTATAAAGCCGTTCGCAATCCTCCGACATGCAAAAAACCCGTCGGGCTTGGAGCGAATCGCGTACGTACTTTGCCCATAAAGTAACCCGACATATGATCAACGCAGATCAGTTTAAAGGCAGTACACGCCGCCATCGGTCGAGCATGCACGCGCTGCCGTATTCTATTAATAATTTCCGTACCGGAACCCCGATGTCGTGAGACTGTGACGATCAGCGGAAATAATCCGGTAATTAAAAAGATAGCAAACTTTTGATGGGAACGCAAACTCCAAGCGAATCCCATGAAACAACATCTTCACTCTCTTGATTTCGCTTGCTGCATGAGAAACGTCATCAACCGCGAGGCGGGCACGCGGGGATTAAAAGAAGTATTATCGCTCAGGTACGATACAAATTTTCCTTCGCGATACAATGAAGGCGGGCTTGGACAACTCTTATTGAACGGACTGAAAACTCCCCTCAATCCGCCGTACGGACAATTCGGATTAAATATGCTTGTGGGAGAGCCTTCAAATCCATACTGTCCCCATGGATTAACAATGGAGTGAGGATGCGATGTATCGGCCCATACTAATCCGAGATATGCCCCGTCGGATGCGATTATGCGGCAGCCCAGGAACTGAAAAAGGTCTTCGTTCAACACATGGGCTTCCGAAGTATCCGGCTGGATGTATTCTGCCTGCACGCCTGAATCCGAAGATTCAGGCCTCGTCTGCGTCGAGTATTTCCCGTAAATATATTTTTCGAGGATCTTCGGTTCATTGACCTGGTCGAAGATAATCCATTCCCGTTTATTGCCCTTGTGGTCAAATTTGTAAGTGTTTTTAAAAGGCCGATCTCTTTCGATACCCGACTCTTCCACAAGGTCTCCCCTTCTGTCATATGAATAGACAGCACTGTACGTCACACGCCCCTCTCCCGTGTAGTCGGTTTCGGCGGTCATGTTCCCCTTCGCATCGTACTGAAATGTCGACTTCGCCTTGACGCTGCTGTCCGGCCTGTACACGTACTCGGCGGCCAGGTTCTCAGCATTGTCGTAGACAAACGCGATCCTGTTTGCAACGTTATACTCCGCCGAATCGAGAGTATTAAAATCTCTCGAGTATTTAACCAATTCTATCATCTCACCGTTGTTGTCATACGCATACGTATACCGGGATACGCTGTTTATCTGTTCGATCATGTTGCCGGCGGAGTCGTAGGTGTACAATTCTTTCGAGAACAATCTTCCGTCATCGAGATAGCCCAGGCTCTCGAGCAGGTTGTTATCGCCGTCGTAGATATAGATTACCTTCCGGTCGACGGTCCCGTCCTGTTTGTACGAAACCATCTCTTTCTTATTTCCTGTTGAGTCGTAACGATAAATCGTCTTCGTCTTGGCATCCCCTTTTGTTGTGACTTCCTCGATGAGGTTTCCGTCTTCATTATAGCGATATTCGCTGTTAGAGAAAATCGTCCCGTCATTCGGATTGTATGTAGTTTCCCCTACTTTGTGGCCGTTTTTGTTGTACCGTACAGTTGAGAGTTGGATTCCCTTTTTCTCGGGCTTGCCGAAGCTATAGGTGTATCTCCACGCAGACGTGGAATAGATCCCCGAGGCCTTGATCCGATCGAGTCCTTTCTGCTCAAGTCGTTTCTCTTTCAACACTTCCTTCTTGCTCTTTTGGGATAGTCCTCCCTCAGCCATCCCTTCACACGAAATGAGAAGAACGGACAGCAGAAGGGCAAGGACGGAAAACAAGCGTGGTTTACTATTCATTCAATAAACTGCGGATTTTTAGCAAGTCAAACGCGGGCTGCAAAATTACGTGAATCCTGTTGTTGAGCTAGAAGATCAAGGCTGGCTCTTAAGGTACTAAGCAGATAGTTACTATTCAACTCTATTTTTCTTTCGACTAATCAGTAACGCGATGGCTCCCATGAATGACGATCTGCACTGCTCCGCCGCATCCGCTGTTCAGGCTAAATTAGATATTGGAATAGTTGGCTGGAACTGGAAAAGCGTGGTGGTACGTAGGTCGAAAGCCCGACAGAAGACGAAAAAAGCCCAATAAAGACAAATAGAAGCGGTTTGTAAACGGTTCTATGAACTCTATGCTCGGCAGGCAATCTTCGCGAGGCAAATATTTCCCCTGACGGGCAACATCTCACGACCGCCGGTGTGAAAATAGTCGAAAACTCGCAATCGTCGATGAAAATTTTGTTATCCGCTCACGCGGCAGAAAAGCAATTCAAGGCAACGATGGACTTTCAGTTCGCATTACCTACGCCTTTGCCTCTGTAAGTTTTCTGAGCTGCCGAACTTTTTCATAGAATTGCTGCAACGACATGTTGGTAAGGAATATCATGCCGCGGGCACCACGAAGCCGCGGGTGAGAATTTTGCTGAAAGAACTCCTTGCCCAGGCATGTGCGGACCATCGAGTACTGCTGCACCTGGATCTTCTGCGCAAGCTCAGAAAATGGACCGTCATGTTCGTAACTCGGGAAGGACGCCGCGCTCTGCGAGCCGAAACAGTTCATGAACGATGTGTGGAGAAGCGACATCGTATTCAAGGACACCGGAACCATCGTGTCAGCCTCCGACGGGGTAAACCTGTACCAAATATTCCGATATCCCCAAATTCGTATGTTCGAATTACCGCTTTCCTGCTGATAGAGCCGGACTGCTTCCGCGGTCGCCTGGAGAACTTTGTAGTGCGTATCCGGGCCGCTTCCTTCGGGGTCAAAAGCAACAGTGATGACGTTCGGCTTGATTTTCTTGATCAATTCAAAAATTGGCACCACATCGCGGTTCACTTCCGGTTCTTCAGAGAAAAGGTCGCCGCGGTAAAACCCCAGGCGCAGCGGGAATACAGAAGAGGGTTTGATGCCAAAGTATGCCCAGAGCAGTTCTACTTCCCACTCACGCAGCATTCCTTTGAGGATTTGTATGTCCGTCGGATCTTTGGCTCCGGGGTATTGATGCTCAAAATAGCGTTCAAGCTCTACCACCTTTTGTTTCAGGATATCGAATTCGCTTGTTCCGTAGACTTCCACGAAATTTCTGCATACCCTGCGGGCTTCCGCTTCATCTTTTATCTCCTGCGTTTTCGCAGCGACGCCGTCGAGGAACATGTAGACTTCTTCAGCTCGCTTCGTCTGATTCAACGGCTCGAAATAACCGGAGCTGCGAAGGTCTGCGAAAGAGGATAAGGCCAAATGACGGTGTAATTTCTTAACGATAGAAAGATAATAATGGTTTGAGACCGCAGTAAACCCCGAGGTCATGTTTGCAAAATAATGCTCGTTCGTGGGGTCGCGGACAAGATGATAGAGGTACGACAGGTATCCAAGCGTGATATCATCATGGTGAGGTTCCGTGTGAAGAAATGTCGTTTTCACCAACGTCTCGAGTCCTTTGGAAATCTTTTTCTCCAAAGAATTTTTCACCGCTGTGATAACGTCCGCCGGATTCTCCTTGGAACGATTGAAGAACTCACGGGTGAACTTATTCGCTTCAAATTCCTCTTTTGTCAGATCATCCAATCGTTTCCCTTCCTTGAGTGCAAGCGAGATAACGACATCATCCCTGTGAACGTCGTTGAACGCCGGCAACGCGCAAAAATCAATAAAGCGCCGTTCAGTCAATAAGCTCGCGGCGCCTTTCGTCAGATAGAATTTTGCGTGGCGGAGATCCTGTAACGCGGAAGCGGGATTTTTTGGATTCCTTGGTTCTTCGACAGCTTCGCGGACGATGGTTGCTTTTGCGTCTCCGGCGGCGATGATGATGGCGGTGGCTGATTCGTTATAGGTGATCGTTGCAAGACCGATTGTGATCACGAGACGGCTTCGCGAAATCTCGATTCCGCCGAGGTCAGTTGCTGCAGCTGCCTGCGTTTCGTAGTTCGTGCCGGTCAGCCGCGTCACGGAATAAAAGCTCGACCCCCGCACGTTGAACGCGATATGCCCGTCCGGTCCTATTCCGCCGAGAAAAAAACCTATTCCCCCCATCTCGCGGATCTTCCGTTCGTACTCCATGCAGAACCAGTCCACGCGATTGATGGTGTCGCGCTGCAATGCTTCTAATTCCGTCCGCGTCTGGCGGACGCGGAGCGAGAGGTCGACGACACCGCCGGGGAATACTTCCTGCATCTTTTTTCCGGGAAGAATTCCGAGATTCGTCGAATCGATCAAGTGCGCTCTCTCCGGCGTCAGGCCGAACCCGTCGATATAATATTTCTTAACGTAGTAATTAAAGCTATTGTGCTGCTGAGAATCCATCGGGTAGAACTCATCGATTTGAACGAACGAGAGGTCCTTCATCTGCGGCCGCTTGGCGTTCGCGATACCGTAGTCGTGAAGCATCGACTGTATCTCCGGTTTCTCCCATCGTTCAAGAATGCGGCTCACCCACTTTATAAAGTGTTCTGGCGTTTTGCCCGTGGGGAGAGAAATGACGCCGCCGGGATTCTTCTGAACCCATTCAATGAACCGGAGCGCCGAGAGTTTTCCGAGGAGAGGAAAGTTATCGACTTCAATGACGTCGATCTTTTCCGTCGGTGAATAGCGAAGTTTCCTGCCGATCTTTGCAAGCTCGACTTCTTCTACAGAAGACGTTCCATCATACACCATACGCTGTTTCTGTTCCTTTCTTTTCGTATTTGCGATTTGCTGAGAACTCTTTTCCCATCGTCACCACGATCTCATGAAACGACCCAAGTTGTTCCGACGAAATTTCCCCGGTCACTTCTTTCCCATCCATGAAAATCGACCGGACTCCCTTTTCCACTCCGTCGGGATTCTTGACCGTGATCTTAAATGTTGCACCGCGCCATTTCCGCGTCACCTCAAACCCCTTCCACTCCTTCGGGATGCACGGATCAACGATGAGCGTATCAAAGCCGGGGCGGATCCCCAGAATCCATTTGGTCGCTGCGGTGTAGGCCCAGCCCGCGCTCCCTGTAAGCCACGGATGACGCGACCTGCCGTATGCGGTATGGTCTTTTCCCATGATGAATTGACAATATGAATACGGCTCGGATTCACGAACTTCGATCATATCGTTTTGATTGTACGGAAGGATCGCGTCGTACAGCTTCATGGCCGCGGTGCCCCTTCCGAGTTTGCACTCCGCGATCATCGCCCATGGGTTCGGGTGGCTGAAGATCGCTCCGTTTTCCTTGATGCCTTTATATACGCGCGTCAAATAGCCGATATCGTCATTCGGTTCAGAGTAGGTTGGCCAGCAAAGGTGAATGCCGTACGGCGATGCGAGATACTTATGGACCGCATCCATGCACTTTTTACCCCGTTCCGGCGATGCCGCGCCTGAAAGGACTGCCCAGCTGTTGCTCTCCAGAAATATTTTCCCCTCTTCGTTCTTGCCCGTCCCAATCTTGAGTCCTTTCTTCGTCACTCCGCGAATGTACCACTCTCCATCCCACAATTCCCTTTCACACGCTTCGCGAACTTTCTCGGCCATCGCGGAATACACTTTGACGTCGGCTGACCTGCCGAGATGTTCGGCTGCGGCGACAAATTCCCGAAGAGCCCAGTAGTGCATAAAAGAGACCATTGCGCTTTGTCCCCCGCCGAGATTCAGACAGTCGTTCCAATCTGCGCGAAGTCCAAGACATATCCCGTTTGCCGCGGTTTGTTCCGCCGAAAAATCGAGGGAACGCTTCATGTGCTCGTACACCGTCGCTTCGCCTCCATCTGCAAAAGGAACTAGCCGGTCGAAGAATCCGGCGTCGCCGGTCTCTTTCACGAACTCGCAGATCGAAGCAATGATCCAGAGGGCGTCGTCTGAGCAAACATCTTCCATTCCATGGATGATGTCGTTCGGTGCCGGAGTAGGGACGACAGTGGGTAGTTTCACGCCGGGAAGCTTTTGTTCTTTCGGGAAAAAAACTTCGGGGTCGAACAGATGGAGGCCGTACCCTTTGCTGACCTGTCCGTGAAGAAGCTGGAGAATGCGCTCTTTTACTTTGTCAGGGTTTGAGTGCGGAACTGCCATCACGTCCTGAGATGTATCGCGATAGCCCAGTCCCGTGCGTCCGCCCACCTCGACAAACGAAGCGAAGCGGGACCAGACAACACACGTCTCCGCCTGGAAGAGCGTCCACGCGTTGATCATTGTGTCCAATCCCTCGCTCGGCGTCGAACACTTAAATACCGATTGTTTTCTTCTCCAGTACGTTGCAAGTTCGAGGAATGCATCGTCGACATTCTTGAGTACAGAATATTTTTTCCTGATCTTCTTCCCCTCTGCGCGGGACCCAACACCGAGCATAAAGACAAGACGCGTTTCTTCACCGGCTGCCAGCGTCAACTTCTTGTGAAGCGCACCGCAGTGATTCCCGCCAAGCTCCGTACTATTGCCGCAGTTTCCCCGTTCTACTGCAATGGGGTTCGTTTCAGTACGATAGGGGCCAAGGAAACGGTCCCGGACGCAATCGTAACTATCGGGATTCACATTGGCAGTGAAATAATGATACGTCCACGGTTCGTAAAAAAAATCATATTCAATGATGCCATCGCTGTAGTTCGAGCCGCTGGCATACAGCGACATCTGGAGATTCTGGTTATCGATCTCGATATGATGAAAAGAAAATTCTACGTACGAAAAGACGCTGAGATTCTTCGGCTTGCCGTTGTTATTTTTGATCTTCACATCCCATAGCTCGACGTCATCAGCGATCGGGATGAAGAGCGTTTGTTCCGCGTGGATGCCGTTGACATCGCTGATAAATTTCGAGTACGACAGGCCGTGCCTGCATTGATATTTCGTTTTCGAGAGGTCTTTTCCAACCGGCTGCCATGAGATCGACCAATACTCGCCCGTATCATCATCGCGGACATAGACATAATGTCCCGGCCGGTCCAGCGGTACTCCGTTTTGGCGGAATCGCGTGATCCGGTGATGTTCCGCGGTCTTATAGAACGAATATCCCCCCGCGTTGTGGGAAATGACTGTGCACAGATCTTTCACGCCAAGATAGTTGGTCCAAGAAACGGGCACGTCGGGCCGTTCGATCACATACTCAAACTTATCATTATCAAAATATCCGTATCGCATTGATGTCCTTTTTATTTTGATCCAGGATGAGATGAAAAAACCGCGTAGAGAGCATCCGTGAGCGGCGTGCTCCCATCCTCCAGATAATCGCCGGTGATCTCCCAGATGATGACGCCGCGCGCTTTATGATCGACGACATACTGAGCTTTGAGTTTTATCGATTCAGCGTCATCGAAGGAAACCAAGGTGTTAGTCTCGGGCAGGACAAGGTATGGCACTTTTGCTTTTTCATCCCAATGACGGTATTTGTACAGATATTGAACGATGGAATAGTAATTCACGTCGCCGCCGGGAAAGAGCGTCGTGTCGCTTCCGTGGCTCTCTCCGTTCAACGCTGTGCACTGCGCAAACGAGTGGCCATAGAAGGGAATTCCAAGATTGATCTTTGATGGAGGAATATGAAGGTCATGAGTAAAGAGTTTGAACGTCTCATCAATGCTGTAGCTGTTGTCGGCAGTGTTTGACGCATAGAGGGGCGAATTATGGCCGCTGCGGGGAGACCATGACCCATTGTAGTCGTACGTCATGATGTTGAACATGTCGAGTAGGTTTGACAACTTCCCGACATCATACCCCGAGAGATGATCCGCCGTTGCGGAAAGCGCGGCAGAGAGGAGAATTTTCTTGTCCCTCTGCAATCCGTACGCATCGAGACTGTCTCGCAGGATCTGGAGCAGCGCGGTTGAGTTAATCAGGTCGGCAGGTGTGCCGTTGTGATCTGTGTAGGCGGGATATTCCCAATCGATGTCGATGCCGTCAAAGTCGAATTTTCGGACCGCATCGACACACGCATGTGCAAAGGCTACCCGAAGGAGCTCCGTCGACGCCACTGCCGGAAAATTCTGTGAATCTTCCCACCCTCCTATCGACAACATGACTTTTACTTTGTATTCGTGGGCAAGCGATACAAGGGATGGTTTTCCTATCGTTCTGCATAGAATGAGGCTGTCGCCCGTAGGATTGATCCCTGCGATCGTCCCGTCCAGAAGAGGATGCCAGAAGGCATAATCGATGATCGTCAGCTTCTTGAAAGGAATTCTGTCAAACGTCATGTGGGAGTTCTTGTGCTGCCAATTCCAGGATGGATAATATCCAATAACTTCCTTCTGCTGACCCATGCCGGCGGCACAGACCACAATCATCAATAATATTAAAGAGGATAATATTCTCTTCGTGTTCATTTCGTTGTAAGTTTGAATGATCTTTCTTCTAACTGTTTACTGTTTACTGATTACTCTGTATTTGTTCAATCTCCCTGAACGGAACAAACCATGTCGCGAGAAATGACGGAATGGTCGCAACGATCACCCAGATGAAGAAATCTTTGTACCCGAGAATGTCGCTCAAGAATCCGCTGAGCATCGACGGGATATTGAATCCAAGCGCCATGAGCGCCGTCGCAAATGCATAGTGTGCCATCTTATACTTGCCGGGAGCGATCTGCTGCATCATGAACAGGGTCAGCCCGATGAATCCGAATCCGTAACCAAAATATTCGAAGACGACGGCTGATTCGATCACGTAGAAGTTGGACGGCTGGGCGATAGCGAGAAATGTATAGACGGCGAACGGGATATTGAAGAAGCAGCAAAGAACAAAGATCGATTTGCGCAATCCTTTGTTCGCTGTGAAATATCCCGACAACACTGAGCCCAGGATAAACGCGAGCGGCGGAAAGAAGCCGTACAACAAACCGATCTCTTCGGTCGAAAGTCCCAGACCGCCGTGGGATCGGGCAGCCCGCATGAACAACGGAACAATTTTGATCGCTTGCCCCTCGGCAAAACGATACAAAACTAAAAAGATAATTCCCCACCAGATATATTTTTTTTGAAAGAACGTTTTGACGACATCCTTGAAGGTAGCAAATGCTTCGTGGGTCGTCTCCACATCCCCCGATGCGCCCCCCGACGGAAGCACTTTCGCGTGATACAGACTGAGGACGACGAGAATGGCTCCAAACATTCCCATCACGATCCCCCATGCGGGGACAACTCCAAGAGTTATTTCAAGCTTCCCGGCGATAATGACAAAGACGCCCTGCGAGAGGATCTTCCCGACGTTATAGAATGCACCCTGCCAGCCGACGTATTGCGATTGTTGTTTGTCTGATAAGACGTTGACATACACTCCGTCGGCTGCGATGTCATGCGTGGCAAAATTGAATGCGATAATGGCAAAGAGAACAAGAGACCATTGAAAAAAGCTGGGAAGCTGAAGCGTCAGCACCAGCAGTCCGAACAGAACGCCCCCAGCAAACTGCGTAGCGATGACAAAGTATTTTTTCGTCTTGAACATTTCGAGAACCGGACCCCACAACGGTTTCAGCATCCACGGCAGAGCGACGAGCGTAGTAAAGAATGCTATCTCTCCATCCGACCTTCCCATGCTCTTGTACATCAGAACAGAAACGACGTTCACAGCAACAAACGGCAAGCCCTCTGCAATGTACAGCGTTGGTACCCAGAGCGCAGGGTGCCGCAGTTTTGCTTCGATGTTGTTCTGCATTGAGTATTTCCTATCGCATGTTAATTATACCGACGTCACTGCATCAAAATCATTTTTTTTGTTTGGACAAATGACCCTGCCTGAATCCGGTAGAAGTAAACGCCGCTGGCTGCGTTATGCTGCGACGCATCGAACCGAACGCTGCCGACCCCTGCACTCCGCTGTTCGTCGAGCAGGGTTGCGGTCTTCCGCCCAAGGATGTCGAACACTGTTATGTTCACATGCGATGCGCTGGGCAATTCAAATTGTATGATCGTCGACGGGTTGAACGGGTTGGGATAATTGTTGCAGAGGACAAAGCCTTCCGGAACGACGGTCAACGCGCGCCCAACCGCAACGTCAGTCGTTGTCATCTGGGCCTCAATGGCGTCCATGAGCGGTTGATTCTGTCCTATCACATCCTGGGTGATCTCCCAGATCATCACTCCAGCCAGACCTTGAGTCTTCACAAACTGGCACTTGAGCGTTATCGACACAGAATCGTCGAGCGTGATGAGTTTGGCGGGAGACGATGACGTGTAGTAAGGGGCGTTCGATCCTGCATCCCATGAGTACGTCCATGCGCCGCTCCTGATCATGTTCATGATATCACTGTACGCGAGATCTGCTTCTCCAGAATACGTACTGTAGAGTGTGGAGGTCCCAAACGATTTTCCGTAGAACGGGAGGCCGAGAACGATTTTGTTTTTAGGAATGCCACGGGTTCCGGCGAGGTACTGAATGCTTTGAACGATCGAGTAGGCATCCGGGTCCGTGTTAGGATCGGTGCCGATCATGAGCGGTGCATTGTGCCCGGCAACCGAACTCCAGCTTCCGTGGATATCGTATTCCATCGCATTGAACCAATCGACATATTGCGTGAGCATCGCAAAGTTGTGCCATTGCCCCGACCAATCAGATGGGCCAATAGCCATCGTGATGAGCCATGTAGTGTCAATTGCTCGGAATGCAGAACGTAATTCTTTTACGAACGAAACCTCGTTGTTTTTCTGGGCAAGCGTCGACGGCCCCTCCCAATCCACATCGGCGCCGTCGTAGTGAGATGCCGAGAGGTGTGAAACGATGTTGTTGATAAAGGTCTTTCGCAGGCCTGAGTCCGCGGTTACGGCGGCAAGATTTTCGGTTTGTCCCGTGCCTGCCCCCCCGAATGATAGAAGTATCTTGCGGCCGGCGCGGTGAGTCGTGTTGATGAGCGCCGTATCGACAATATTATCGTCGAACGAGAGGCTTCCGTCCGGATTCGGCCATGCAAACGCATGGTTGATATGGGTAAGAGAATTATATTTTATTGCCGACGCCGGCATCACCGCACGCTCCCCCATTGGATAATACCCGACAACACGATATTGAGCTAGCGCGGCCAGCGAGGATACGAGCGATAGAAACAAAAGGGAGAGCGGAAGATGTCGAGCGGCGATTTTCATGATCATGTAGTTTACGGAATAATTTCTTCGGTTCCATTGTGCCGATCGATAGTTCTCAACATTGAACGATCAGATCATGGCTCAATGATTCCATCTGTCTCGCCTTCACAAATCGTTGTCCGCCAAGGTCTATTTCGAACTCCTGAATGATTGAACCTGGATTCACCGAAGGCGGTATCGACGGAACATTCACTGCCCCGATACGCAATCACAGAGGGCGCCACTTTGGCGCCCCCTGTGATAGTAGGAGAGGAGAAGAAAAGCAATTACTTCAGCAACATCATTTTGTGAACGAGACGATTGTTCCCTTGCTCAAGAGAATAGAAATACACGCCGCTGGTCACGTTCGACATGTCGACACGAACGGTGTATGTTCCTGCGTCCTGATGGGCGTTATCGACAAGCGTTTTCACGAGCTGACCGAGAACGTTGTATACTTTCAGGCTGACTGCTCCTGAGACAGGGAGACTGTACTGTACATTTGTGCTCGGATTGAATGGATTCGGATACGCTTCGGACAAGCTGAAGGTATGCGGTGCAGCACTCACATTCGATACGACGCGAGTCTGAGCGCCCGTCGTCCAGAATGGATCGCCATAGACCTTTCCATCTGAGGCTGTCAACGAAGCAGTATATTTCAAATCATTCGATGTTTGTTCCGGAAGAGGCCATGTCGGCGTCCAGTTTCCCGAACTGTAATCAGGAACTGCTGCCTGATATCCCCACAAGTGTGTGGCAACGTCAGCAAGTCTGAATTCGCGCAACCATGGAATTAATCCGATACCATCAGCTGCCGGCGGTGTTCCCGAAGCAGCGATCATCGTGGCAATGCCAGAGCCGAATCCCGGATCGACATTTTGGTTCGCCGTATTATGGAATCCGCTGTGATTTGAAAACATTGTTGAGGTAAAATCGTTCATCCAAGGGCACTGGTAAATCCAATTATGATTGTCAACGGTATCTGCATTCCATGCGGTTACCGCAGCGGTAATCGATGACGGCATATAATAAAGGTTATCATTGACCGTGATCTTTCGTGCCGCTTCCGCAAGTGTTACCCAATTTGCCGCAGTCGTATCGACAACCCAGGCAGCAACCGATTTGCTCAGCGTATCAAGATCGATGACTGCGCCGAGGCCGCCGGTCCAAATGCGATCCCACCAGGGATATTCGCCGTTGCCCATTCCACCCGCATAAGTCGCGAACAAAATATTATGCTGGAAATTCCAATTTGTCGCATTCATTGCAAAGAAAGGGTTCTTGAATACGCCAACGACAGTATTATGAGTAAAATCAAAGTACCTCATATACGTGGTGGTCACTGGAGCACTCACGTATCCATTCAGGCACAGGAAGGTATTGTAACGCATAACAACGGTGTCAGTCGGAAAATGACCGAGGTCGTTTCTATTTCTGAATGCTTCTCCGGTGTAGTCGCTTCCCGTGTTTACAAAGTTCCTGAATTTGCAGTTTGTGATCCAGAAACTATCCCAGTTCCCCGAGTAATTAATGCCGAACTGGCTCCATTGTTCGAACACGACGTTGTTGATCCAGGTCTTCACGCTATCGGCGGTGACAGTTATTCCAAATCCGTCTCCTAAATTGATAGAATTGTCGATGGAAATCCCGATAAGATAAAGGTTGGCGATCTTCACGACCGAACCGTTCTTCGTAAATGTAAACAGATGACCCGGAATTGAATTGTCCGTAAGCACGTTCGGCTGAATACATGGCGGCCGACCTTGTGCTCCGAGTACGCCCACAAAAGACACACTATTGTTCACAACCACGGATTTATTAAAAACGTAGGGTGTGTCGGTAGAGACAAGCTTATACACTCCGTGGGGAGTTGCGGCACGCTGATCCTGCGCGATGACGCTGTCAAGAGTGATCGTTATTGGCGTCGCATACACGACGAGTGTATCGTTTGATGCAATAGACCGTGCCGGTGCAAACAAAAGCACGATCATCGCAGCAAGTAGTGCTATGGTGAATACTTGTTTCATGATTACTCTCCTTGTAATTGTTAGGTGTAATTATGATTCTACTGCTTTTCCATTTCCGATGATTTCTGGGGTTCGAAAATGGCATTGCAACTGCAACTCTTGTTTATACCGTACAACACCTCCTTTCGGGCGACATATTGGATTGAGTGTGAAATTACCTGATATTGTTAGTTCAATTGATCACATGTAAATATTCGTCCCGGCATCCTGCTATAATTGATACCGAAGGCCTACTTCAAGCATATAATCATAATCCTGTTCCTGCGCGGGCACGCCCGTAGGAGCTGTTATCACGCTGACGTCGTTGGCATGATTAATATTATTCCAGGTGCAGAATACCTGGAGCCCTTCGATCGGCAGCTCCTGTTTTACTGCGAGATCCCATCGATTGTAGGCAGATGTGTAGGTCCGCAATTGCGTCCAGGGATTTGGACCTGTAAAGATCTTATCCGAATACAGCATCGACAAGCGGACAGAAAATCCCTTGTAGTCGTAGCCAAGCGACAAATTGAAAATATTATCGGGCTGGTAGAGCAGCGGAGCGGTATAACTGGAATCGATATATTTTGTCGGCCTTACACTTGTATTGACATACTGGAACGGATATTCGGCCTTCGAGAATATGTGAGTGAAGTTTGCGTTCACCACCAACCCGTCCAGCGGGCGTGGTAAGTACCACAAGTGTGTCTGCCAATCGAGTTCCATACCATAGTCGTTTATTTTATACGGGTTGTTAATGTATTCCGATACAGCGATGCCCGGAATCGGTGTCTTGTTGGTCACCCATGCGGGATAATATTTGGCCAACAGTGCAGGAGTAGCAGGAGTGAACGTTTGCTGATAGATGAGATTTGTAATTTGCTTCAAGAACCCTCCGGCAGTGAACAGCCCCAGGGCGTTGTTGTAAAAAGAAAAGTATGCATCGTAATTTGTCGATCGTATAGGATCCAATTTGAATCCGTTCCACGTGAGCGTGCCCCGGGTTTGCGCGACATCAATGATCGGCGCCAGAGAAGAATAGTCCGGGTACGACACTGTATTGGAATATGCCAGGCGAATATCGAACCAATCGACAGGTTTGTACCGGACCAGGACGTCCGGCAGCCAGTACGGATGGTATGCTGTGACGGTATCCAGCTGGTTCGCATACGTGTCGTATGGATTGGGGCCTTGTAATCCTTGTGCGCCGATATACACCGTTTTAAGCTGCTGGAAACGGACACCGGGAGTGATCGAGAGCAATGGCCCTACGTTGATCGTTGCCATGACGTACGCTGCACTGATGTCTTCTTTTCCCGAATAATCATTTGCTGTTGAGTTGCCGATATCATGATTGTAACTGATATTGTTGGGAAGTTGATTGGCATTCATGTAGTTTACCATGTCACCCAGGCGTGAATAATCGAGTGGATAGTTCATCGTGTAATCTCCGTTGAGAAACTTCCCGTAGCTGAAATGTGGATCCAGGAAAGGAGACATAAGGACGTTCAATGGATCTCCCGGTTTCGACGCGAACCACGGGAACTTCGCCGACAGTTGATTGATAATGGCGCCCCCGCTCGAATAGCCAAAAGCCTCCCCATCAAGCGCATCTAAATTATACGATCGGGTCTGATGCCGATACTTTCCGCCGAACTTCAGCGTAGAAGTTATCATATTCGAAATATCGACTTGCGTACTAAGATTAAGAGCCGCTGTCAGGTCTCTTTCATTCGTGAAACTGCTGGTCGACGTGATGGTTTGCAGCAGAGTGTTACTGATATTGTTGTTGGCAGATCTTGCGACGTCTTGTGGATTGAGGTTTGCAGCGTCACCATACTGTCCTATTCCGGCGGAAGAGTTAATAAAATTAACCGTCCAGTCATTAGGGTCTCGTGTTTCGGAATAGGAATGCGAGAGCTTTACGTTTACCTGAAAGCCCGATACTTGCTGTTCAACGTCAAGCACATTCGTAATCATACTCAAGGTGCTCTTTGAATAGATCGACGAAAAGGTCTGACCATTCGCACCCCTGTCGATATTAAAAAACTCCTGCCGATCCGACGTTCCGGTTACACCTTTACTGAAGAAGTTGGAAAGCGATATTGTCCCGAGCGGCAGAGCGTAATCTAGCGCAACGACGCCATTTTCGCGCTGCCGGTCCCTGTCGATATCGTCGATGCTGACGCTCTTGGTGAGGTATTGATCGGGGTATGCGCCGTTCGGCCCATAAGTTGCTCCAAGTTCATTTGACGAAAGGTTTCGCCGTTCAAACGAGCCCTGGACAAAAACGCCGAACCGATTTTCAAAGAACCGGTTTTCGACGCTCGCGACATATTTATAATTATTATATTTGTTCGTAGCATCCGGAAGACCGGTGTAGGAACCTTGCGCGAGCAAATTGATCCTGAATACCTGATCCTCTTCCCTCTCCGCGCCTCTTAACGTAAAGTTCACCGACCCGCCCAAAATATCCGCATCCTGATCAGCCGTTGCAGTTTTTGAAACCTCGATCCCGTTGAGCATTTCTGAGGAGACCATGCTCAAATCAGTGCTTCTGTCGCTGGCATTCGACGAAGCGATCTTCACTCCATCGATAAGGATCTCATTGTACTTTGGGGCGAGCCCGCGAATAACGACCTGTGCTCCTTCGCCGCCGTTCCTCAAGATGGAAACTCCCGGTAGTCTGCCGACCGATTCAGCTGCATTCGCGTCGGGGAGCTCCTGGATGCGCGCCGCCGAGACAACGTTCACGATATTTGTGTTCGAGAGTTGCTGGTTGATCGCTGCATTTTGACCCTGAGCCTGAGCAGTGATCACAACAACTTCGCCCTCGACACCGACGGCGTTAAGATTGAAATCTTCTTTGAGATTCTTCCCTTCCTCAACTTGAACGGCGGTCGATGTAGGAGTGTACCCTACATACGTTGCGCGAATCGTATACGATCCCGGCGGGACGTTGAGTATCACATATTTTCCGTTGACATCGGTAGAAGCGCCGAAGCCGGTACCGACAAGGGCAACATTGGCGCCGGGGAGAAGATCACCGGTCTGTGAATCCTTAACCGATCCGGCGATCGTCACGTTAACCGAAGCGTGCGCTGAAAGGCTAACCACGATGGAAACGACAAGGAGCGCAACCGAAAGATGAGTAATTCCTTTAAGCATTGTATTCTCCTTCAATATAGATTCTCGCTGAAGAAAAGATCTTTGGTCTCATTGAAGATGTGTGGACAGCGGACCGGAACAGTCGCTTGATATCGGCGTTCGGCCCGTCCAATATTCGCCGGCGAGAACATGCGTTCGCCCGTTGGTATGTGCGTTGTGTGGTAAAATCATCCTCGTCCCTCCAGCATCACATCGCCCGAAATGGGTTCACGGTGAGCAGGAGCGTCTTCGGGAATCGCAAGGCCATCGCGGACGAGTGAGCTTGCGCCAAGGATTGCCGCTTCGCCGTCTTTTAACTGAGACTTCAGGATGACGGTTTTTCCCTTGTGGAGTTTTAGAACATTTTCGTTAAATGATTTCACCGTCGGTTCGAGTATTAGACCGCCTGCGTGCATCAATCCGCCCGAGAGGATGATGGCCTCCGGGTCGAAAACCGCCACGGTGTTAGAAAGCACTCGTCCGAGAATATTGCCGGTAAATTCGAATGCTTCGATCGCGATCGGGTCGCCGCAGCGCGCAAGCTCGCAGGTTTTCTCCGACGTCAGCTGATTGTAGCTCACGTCCCTCAGCTCGCTTTCTTCGGTTGTGCGGGCCAGCAGTTCAAAGACCGTCCGCCTGATGCCCGTCGCGGAAACGTAAGTTTCAACGCAGCCCCGCCTCTTGCATCCGCACAAACGTCCGCCCGGTTCAATGGTCATGTGCCCGAGCTCTCCGGCTACTCCGTTCTCTCCGTACAGTAAACGTCCGTCCACCACGATGCCGGCGCCGAGTCCGGTACCCATTGTGATGACGACAAAATTCTTCATTCCTTTTGCAAGGCCGAATTTCATCTCTCCCAGGGCGGCAGCATTGCTGTCATTCGTCAGCACGATCGGAAGGCGGTAGTTCGGTTTGAGCAAATTTACGATGTCGATCGTCCCCCATTGGAGGTTCGCCGGACTCTGAATCGTCCCCTCCCGATGCCGCGCCGCGGGCGCCGCGATGCCGATACCGACAATGTGCTGCACATCGCCGAGATGCTGCGTGAGTTCCGTTATCCCTCCCACCAGCTTCGATCTGAAGTCTTCAATGGACAGGCAATCCTGCGTTAGAAATTTCACCTTCGCGACGCACTCTCCGCCGTCGACAAGACCCACGACGGTGTTC
>Ga0265336_10000371_pt1 | contig 28840 bp, 24 predicted proteins | sample 42119metaG_FD_193583 | JGI IMG/M metagenome (GOLD analysis project Ga0265336, IMG submission 193583) | Rhizosphere microbial communities from Carex aquatilis grown in University of Washington, Seatle, WA, United States - 4-21-19 metaG | ecosystem: Host-associated > Plants > Roots > Rhizosphere...
CGGGGGACGGAGCGCCGTACCCGGCGCGGGAGGGGCGCCGTATGCTGGCGCAGCGCCGGGCCGCCCCAAGCAAGCCCGCGGTCCCCTCGGGGGACGGAGCGCCGTACCCGGCGCGGGAGGGGCGCCGTATGCTGGCGCAGCGCCGGGCCGCCCCAAGCAAGCCCGCGGTCCCCTCGGGGGACGGAGCGCCGTACCCGGCGCGGGAGGGGCGCCGCATGCTGGCGCAGCGCCGGGCCGCCCCAAGCAAGCCCGCGGTCCCCTCGGGGGACGGAGCGCCGTACCCGGCGCGGGAGGGGCGCCATGATTGACCTTCGAAGCGACACGGTCACGCGGCCCACCGCGGCCATGCGCGACGCGATGTTCGCGGCGCCGCTGGGCGACGACGTGTTCGGCGACGACCCCAGCGTCAACGCGCTGCAGGAGCGCATCGCCGCGCTGCTGGGCAAGGAGGCCGCGCTGTTCATGCCCACGGGCACCCAGAGCAACCTGGCGGCGCTGATGAGCCACTGCCAGCGCGGCGACGAGTACCTGGTGGGCCAGCTGGCCCACACCTACCGCTGGGAGGGCGGCGGCGCGGCCGTGCTGGGCAGCATCCAGCCGCAGCCGATCGCGCACCAGGGCGACGGCTCGCTGGCGCTGGCCGACATCGAGGCGGCCATCAAGCCCGACGACGCGCACTTCGCGCGCACCCGGCTGCTGTGCCTGGAAAACACCTTCGGCGGCCAGCCGATGGCCATGGACTACCTGCGCGAGGCCACCGCGCTGGCGCGGCGGCACGGGCTGGGCACGCACCTGGACGGCGCGCGGCTGTTCAACGCCGCGGTGGTGCAGGCCGAGGCGGGCGGTGGCGACCCGTACGCCGAGGCGCGCGCCATCGCCGAGCTGTTCGACAGCGTGTCGGTGTGCTTCAGCAAGGGCCTGGGCGCCCCGGTCGGCTCGGCGCTGGTGGGCTCGCGCGAGCTCGTCGCGCGCGCGAAACGCGTGCGCAAGATGGCCGGCGGCGGCATGCGCCAGGCTGGGCTGCTGGCGGCCGCGGCGTCGCACGCGCTCGACCACCATGTCCGGCGCCTGGGCGAGGACCACGCCAACGCGCGCCGCCTGGCCGCCGGCCTGGCCGGCATCGAGGGCGTGGCCTTTGCGGCGCCGGCCAGCAACATCCTGTTCGTCGACCTCGCGCCCGCGCTCGTCCAGGCCCGCACGGCGGCGCGGTGGGGCGGCGGCCACGACACGCTGGTCGAGCAGCTGCGCTCGCGCGGCGTGCTGTGCACCGGCCTGTACAAGTTGCGCTTCGTCACCCATCTCGATGTCGACTCGGCGGGCGTGGACCGCGCCGTCGCCGAGATCCGCCAAGCGCTCGGCGCCTGACCCACCCCACACCCACCCGCGCAAGCGACCCCTCCCATGCCCATCACCGACACCGAAGCGCTGACCCGCGTCATCGAGCACCGCGAGATCTTCCACGACGAGATGCTGGCGCTGATGCGCCGCATCATGCGCGGCGAGATGTCGCCGGTGATGATCGCGGCGCTCGCAATCGGCCTGCGCGTGAAGAAGGAGACGATCGGCGAGATCACCGCCGCCGCCACCGTCATGCGCGAGTTCGCGGTGCCGGTGCCGGTGCTCGACCGCACCCACCTGGTCGACATCGTGGGCACCGGCGGCGACAGCTCGCACACCTTCAACATCTCCACCGCGTCGGTGTTCGTCGCCGCGGCGGCGGGCGCGCGGGTGGCCAAGCACGGTGGGCGCAGCGTGTCGTCCACCTCGGGCAGCGCCGACGTGATGGAGGCGCTGGGCGCCCACATCAACCTGAGCCCCGAGCTCGTGGCGACCTGCCTGGAGGAGACGGGTATCGGCTTCATGTTCGCGCCCAACCACCATGCGTCGATGCGCTTCGCGGCGCCGGTGCGCAAGGAACTGGGCGTGCGCACCATCTTCAACATCCTGGGCCCGCTGACCAACCCGGCCGGCGCCCCCAACCAGCTGATGGGCGTGTTCCATCCCGACCTGGTGGGCATCCAGGTGCGCGTGCTGCAGCGCCTGGGCTCCGAGCACGTGATGGTGGTCTACGGCCAGAACGGCATGGACGAGGTGTCGCTGTCGGGCGAGACGCTCGTCGGGGAACTCAAGGACGGCGAGGTGCGCGAGTACGTCGTGCACCCGAGCGACTTCGGCCTGCCCGTCTACGACTCGCGTGTGCTGCGCGTGGCCAATCAGCAGGAGTCGGTCGCCTGCATCCGCCGGGCGCTCGGCAACGAGGACGGGCCGATCCGCGACATCGTGCTGCTCAACGCCGGCGCCGCGCTCTACTGCGCCGGCGTGGCCGGCTCGGTGGCCGACGGCGTCAAGCGCGCCCGCGAGGCCGTCGCCTCGGGGGCGGCGCAGGCGCGGCTCGAGCAGTTCGTGGCCGTCACGCAGAGGCTCAAGCCCAATGTCTGACATCCTGCAACGCATCGTCGAGGTCAAGCGCGAGGAGATCGCGGCGGCCCGCCCGAAGCGCAGCGCGGCCGACCTGCGCGAGCTCGCGCAGGGCCAGGACGCGCCGCGCGGCTTCGCCGCGGCCATGCGCGCGAAGGTGGCGCGCGGCGACGCCGCGGTCATCGCCGAGATCAAGAAGGCCAGCCCCAGCAAGGGCGTGCTGCGCGCGCAGTTCGATCCGGCGGCGATCGCCGCCAGCTACGCGGCGCACGGCGCCGCCTGCCTGTCGGTGCTCACCGACGTGCAGTTCTTCCAGGGCCATGCCGACTACCTGGTGGCCGCGCGCGCCGCCTGCGCGCTGCCGGTCATCCGCAAGGATTTCCTCATTGATCCGTACCAGGTGCTCGAGGCGCGCGCGATGGGCGCCGACTGCATCCTGCTGATCGCCGCCTGCCTGGGCGACGGCCAGATGGGCGAGCTCGAGGATGCCGCCATCGAGCAGGGCCTGGACGTGCTGGTGGAGGTGCACGACGCCGCCGAGCTCGCGCGGGCGCTGTGCCTGAAGACGTCGCTGGTGGGCATCAACAACCGCAACCTGCGCACCTTCGAGGTCACGCTGCAGGCGACGCTGGACCTGATGCCCGGCGTGCCGGCCGACCGGCTGCTGGTCACCGAGTCGGGCATCCTGGTGCAGGCCGACGTCGCGCGGATGCGCGCGGCCGGCGTCCACGCCTTCCTGGTGGGCGAGGCGTTCATGCGCGCGCCCGATCCGGGCGCCGCCCTCGAGGCCTTGTTCGGCGCTCCCCGGCCATGAGCGGCCAGGTCGACCTGCCGTTCGGCGACGCCGCCGAGCGCGCCGGCGTGCCGGCCGTTCACCGGTCCGCCGACCTGCCGGCGGCGTTCGCCCACCTGCCGCCGGCCTGGCGCGCGGTGCTGCCGGGCTGGACGCCGACGGCCGAGCAGGCGGTGGTCGCGGCGGTGCGCGCCGTCTCGGGCGAGCGCGAGATTGCGCCGCCGGATCCGTTCCGCGCGCTGCGGCTGCTGGCGCCGGCCGACGTCAAGGTGGTCGTGTTCGGGCAGGATCCCTACCCGCGGCCGGGTCACGCCGACGGACTCGCGTTCTCGGCCGGCCACGGCAAGCCGGTGTCGTTGCGGCGCATCTTCGAGATCCTCAAGGCCGACCGCCCCGGCTGGCAGCCGCCCGAGCGCTGGCTGCTGGACGGCTGGGCGCGCCAGGGTGTGCTGATGCTCAACCCGGTGCTGACAGTCGAGGTGGGCGCCGCCGGGGCCCACATGAATTGTGGTTGGCAAGCACTTACTGCCGATATTGTTCGCGTATTGGCGAACCGATCGGATCCTCCGGCATTCCTGCTGTGGGGCAAGCCGGCCCAGGCGTTCTTCGATGCCGCCTGCCCGGCCGGGGCGTCCGCGCGCGTGCTGCGCGCGCGCCATCCCTCGCACGATTTCAAGCGCGAATTCATGTCCGACGGCAGCCATTTCGCCGCCACGGCAGCGCAGGTCGACTGGTGGACGCTCGACTGACCGGCTGCGACAGGGTCATGACATCGCGTCGGTGCCGACGGCCTCAGGGGGTCTATCCAACTCAGATTCCCATGTGGTATAGTTGCGGGCTTCGCTGCGGAGGGGTGGCCGAGTGGTTAAAGGCAGCAGACTGTAAATCTGCCCGCTAACGCGTACGCTGGTTCGAATCCAGCCTCCTCCACCACAAAGCGAAGTGTTTGAAGCACGCTGTCCGCAGGCTCCAGGCGGGAGTAGTTCAATGGTAGAACCCTAGCCTTCCAAGCTAATGACGCGGGTTCGATTCCCGTCTCCCGCTCCATGGTCAGGGGAGCCCGGCAGGACAGCAGCAGTACCGGTACGACAACGATTGATTGATGTCGGCAGCGGTTTGGACAAAGGCCTCGTGCCCGTGTCCAAGCCCGTGTCGATGCCCATGTGGCTCAGTGGTAGAGCACTCCCTTGGTAAGGGAGAGGTCGCGCGTTCGATCCGCGCCATGGGCACCACTTCTCTTCCTCGACTTTTTTCGAACGCTTGACTAGGAGCGCAAGATGGCAAAAGGCAAATTCGAACGGACCAAGCCGCACGTCAACGTCGGCACCATTGGCCACGTTGACCATGGCAAGACCACGCTGACGGCTGCGATCACCACGGTCCTGTCCAAGAAGTTCGGCGGCGAAGCCAAGGCGTACGACCAGATCGACGCGGCGCCGGAAGAAAAGGCACGCGGCATCACGATCAACACCGCGCACGTCGAGTACGAGACGGCCAACCGCCACTACGCGCACGTCGACTGCCCGGGCCACGCCGACTACGTCAAGAACATGATCACCGGTGCCGCCCAGATGGACGGCGCCATCCTGGTGTGCTCGGCCGCCGACGGCCCGATGCCCCAGACGCGCGAGCACATCCTGCTGTCGCGCCAGGTGGGCGTGCCCTACATCATCGTGTTCCTGAACAAGGCCGACATGGTGGACGACGCCGAGCTGCTCGAGCTCGTCGAGATGGAAGTGCGCGAGCTGCTGTCGAAGTACGACTTCCCCGGCGACGACACCCCGATCATCAAGGGCTCGGCCAAGCTGGCGCTCGAAGGTGACAAGGGCGAGCTGGGCGAAGAAGCCATCATGAAGCTGGCCGACGCGCTCGACACCTACATCCCGACGCCGGAACGTGCCGTCGACGGCGCCTTCCTGATGCCGGTCGAAGACGTGTTCTCGATCTCGGGTCGCGGCACCGTGGTGACCGGCCGTATCGAACGCGGCATCGTCAAGGTCGGCGAGGAAATCGAGATCGTCGGTATCGCCGCCACGCAGAAGACCACCTGCACGGGCGTGGAAATGTTCCGCAAGCTGCTCGACCAGGGCCAGGCTGGCGACAACGTCGGCATCCTGCTGCGCGGCACCAAGCGTGAAGACGTCCAGCGCGGCCAGGTGCTGTGCAAGCCGGGTTCGGTCAAGCCGCACACGCACTTCACGGGCGAGATCTACGTCCTGTCCAAGGACGAAGGCGGCCGTCACACGCCGTTCTTCAACAACTATCGTCCCCAGTTCTACTTCCGCACGACGGACGTGACGGGCGCGATCGAGCTGCCCAAGGACAAGGAAATGGTCATGCCGGGCGACAACGTGTCGATCACGGTCAAGCTGATCGCCCCGATCGCGATGGAAGAAGGCCTGCGCTTCGCCATCCGTGAAGGCGGCCGCACCGTCGGCGCCGGCGTCGTCGCCAAGATCATCGAGTAAGACGGCCTGAACTTTTTGAAGAAAGCTGCAGGGGTATAGCTCAATTGGCAGAGCGTCGGTCTCCAAAACCGAAGGTTGGGGGTTCGATTCCCTCTGCCCCTGCCACCGACTCGCGCTGAACTGGACGGCCAGCAGCGCAGCGAGAAGGCCAATAGGACGGGCCCGCGGGTGAGAAATCACCCCGCGGGCTTTTTCGCCAAGTTCGGCGACTGTCTCGATGGCGGGTTTTCGCGGACGGTGGCGTCGAAGATGCAGGTTCCGCAGCGAAAGATATCCAGCAAGTGAAGGCAATGGCTACCAATTCCCAGATCGAAACCGTCAACACCGGCGCTGACAAGGCCAAGCTGGCCGCGGCCGCCGTGCTGCTGCTCGGCGGCATCGTGGCGTTCTACGTGCTGAGCCACTCCGACATGTGGCTGCGCGTGGTCGCGCTGATCGTGCTGGTCGCGCTGGCCGTGGTCGTGTTCTTCACGTCGGAGTCGGGCAAGCAGCTCATCGGCTTCGGCAAGGAATCGGTCAAGGAAGTCAAGAAGGTCGTCTGGCCCACCCGCAAGGAAGCGTTGCAGAACACCGCCATGGTGTTCGCGTTCGTGTTCCTGATGGCGCTGTTCCTGTGGATCACGGACAAGACGCTCGAATTCGTGCTGTACGACCTGATCCTGGGCTGGAAGCGGTAAGAAGGATTTCATCGAATGACTGAAAGCACCGCCATCGAAGAAGGCGCAAGCGCCGCCGCCAATCCCCTGCGTTGGTACGTCGTCCACGCCTACTCGGGCATGGAAAAGGCCGTCGAGCGCAACCTGCGCGAGCGCATCGAGCGCGCCGGCATGCACGCCAAGTTCGGTCGCATCCTGGTACCCACCGAAGAAGTGGTCGAGCTGAAGAACGGCAAGAAGTCGGTCACCGAACGGCGCTTCTTCCCCGGCTACGTGCTGGTCGAGATGCTGCTGGACGACGAGTCCTGGCACCTGGTCAAGCACACGAGCAAGGTCACCGGCTTCGTCGGCGGCGCGCGCAATCGCCCGGCGCCCATCTCGGAAGCCGAGGTCATGAAGATCGTCAACCAGATGCAGGAGGGCGTCGACAAGCCCCGGCCGAAGGTCGAATGGGTCGTCGGCGAGCTGGTGCGCGTCAAGGAAGGCCCGTTCACGGACTTCAACGGCGCCATCGAGGACGTCAACTACGAGAAGTCCAAGGTCAAGGTCTCGGTCACGATCTTTGGTCGTGCGACCGGCGTCGAGCTGGACTTCGGGCAGGTCGAGAAGGTGTAACGGAGCCGCCACGCTTCCGCTGGTCGCTGCTCCCCCCGAGGGGGCTCATGCAGCACCCGGCGGAGCCGGATCCGCGCATGGCCCTTGAACTGGCCGGCGACTGGCGGGACTGCGATAATGTTTGGTTCGCCGGCGAAGGGCGGACGGAAGGCGAAAGCCGGATGTGAACCTCGCCCGTTGCTGCCGGTGACGAGACACCGGTTCGAGGAGCGCAGGTAACCAGCCCTGCGCGTTGGAACTCAACGATCCTTCCCGGATCGAATTGGAGATACAAAAATGGCAAAGAAGATTGTCGGCTTCATCAAGCTGCAAATTCCGGCCGGCAAGGCGAATCCGTCGCCGCCGGTGGGCCCGGCGCTGGGTCAGCGCGGTCTGAACATCATGGAGTTCTGCAAGGCGTTCAACGCCCAGACGTCGTCCATGGAACCCGGCCTGAAGCTGCCGGTGGTCATCACGGCGTTCGCGGACAAGTCGTTCACGTTCGTGCTGAAGTCGCCCCCGGCGACCGTGCTGATCAAGCGCGCCATCAAGCTCGACAAGGGCTCGTCGCGTCCGAACGCCGACAAGGTGGGCAAGATCACGCGCACCCAGCTCGAAGAGATCGCCAAGATCAAGACCAAGGACCTCACCGGCGCCGACCTCGACGCCCAGGTCAGAACCATCGCCGGCACCGCCCGCTCGATGGGCGTCACCGTGGAAGGAGTCTGAACATGGCTACCCTCACCAAGCGCCAGAAGGCCATGCAAGGCAAGGTCGCCGACACGACGAAGCTGTACGCGATCCTCGACGCGCTCACCATCGTCAAGGAATGCGCCACCGCCAAGTTCGATGAATCCATCGACGTGGCCGTGCTGCTGGGCATCGACGCGAAGAAGTCGGACCAGGTCGTCCGCGGCGCCGTCGTGCTGCCGCACGGCACCGGCAAGACCAAGCGCGTCGCCGTCTTCGCCCAGGGCGCCAAGGCTGACGAAGCCCGCGCCGCCGGCGCCGACATCGTCGGCATGGAAGACCTGGCCGAGCAGATCAAGGCCGGCAACATGAACTTCGACGTCGTGATCGCCTCGCCGGACACGATGCGCATCGTCGGTACGCTGGGCCAGATCCTGGGCCCGCGCGGCCTGATGCCGAACCCGAAGGTCGGCACCGTCACCCCGGACGTCGCCACGGCGGTCAAGAACGCCAAGGCCGGCCAGGTGCAGTTCCGCGTCGACAAGGGCGGCATCATCCACGGCACGATCGGCCGTCGCTCGTTCGACTCCGACAAGCTCAAGGAAAACCTGGCCGCGCTGGTGGATGCGCTGGCCAAGGCCAAGCCGGCGGCGAGCAAGGGTGTCTACCTGCGCAAGATCGCCGTCTCGTCGACGATGGGCGTGGGCGTTCGCGTCGACACCCAGTCCCTGAGCGCCTGATTTGATTTGAAGCCTTCGCGCAACTACGTCTTGGCGCGCGCAGGTTGAAGGAATTGGTGGGCTGTCCGCGACGCACGCAAGTGCAGCGCGGGCGGGCCATCCAAGACCGCTGGCCGGGTCAGGTTCCGAAGCGGGCGCAAGCCCCCGACGAACCGGGTCCTTAAAACGGTGACGGGTCTTCCTCGGAAGGCCTCGAGCCGAGCCAGCGCAGATGGCGGTCCCGCCGGAACTGAAGTAGCAGTGGAATGCGTGCAGGTTCGAAGCGAATCGAACCGGTGCGGGTGAAACGGTAGAGCAGTGTCGGCAAGGTCGCTGAAATCCCGGTGTGCGGGAGAGGCCTGCAAATGGCTTCGAACGCACGGTTCAATGTGAGGAGTAGACCTTGAGTCTCAATCGCAACGAGAAGGCGGCAGTCGTCGCAGACGTGGCAGCGCAGGCTGCCCGTTCGCAGACGCTGGCACTGGCCGAGTACCGTGGCCTCACCGTCGAGCATTTGAACAAGCTGCGCGTCGATGCGCGAGCCAAGGGTGTGTATCTTCACGTGCTGAAGAACACCCTGGCCCGTCGCGCCGTCGCCGGCACGCCGTTCGAAAGCGCGTCGGAGAGCATGGTCGGCCCGCTGATCTATGGTTTTTCTGAAGACGCGGTCGCCGCGGCGAAGGTCATCGCTGACTTCGCCAAGACGAACGACAAGCTGGTGCTGAAGGGTGGTTCCTACGGCGGCAAGGCGCTGAACGTCGAAGGTGTGAAGGCTCTGGCCAACATCCCGTCGCGCGAAGTCCTGCTGTCGCAGATCGCCAACCTGCTGCAATCGCCGATCGCCAGCTTCGCCCGCGTCATCGACGCGGTCGCGAAGGCCAAGGGCGCCGGCGCGGAAGCTGCAGCCCCGGCCGCCGATGCGGCGCCGGAAGCTCCGGCCGCAGATGCAGCACCCGCGGCGGCCTGATCCAGGCCCGCCCGCTCACACACTCATTTCACTGTTTTAGTTAGGAATCAAAATGGCATTCGACAAGGACGCTTTCATCACCGCTCTCGACAGCATGTCTGTCCTGGAACTCAACGACCTGGTCAAGGCGATCGAGACCAAGTTCGGCGTGTCGGCCGCGGCTGTCGCCGTCGCCGGTGGCGGCGGCGGTGCTGCCGCTGCGGTCGTCGAAGAGAAGACGGAATTCAACGTTGTCCTGACCGGCGCCGGCGCCAACAAGGTCGGCACCATCAAGGCCGTGCGCGAACTGACGGGCCTCGGCCTGAAGGAAGCCAAGGACCTGGTCGACGGCGCTCCGAAGAACGTCAAGGAAGCCGTCTCCAAGGCCGACGCCGAAGCCGCTCTGAAGAAGCTGGTCGAAGCGGGCGCGACCGCCGAGATCAAGTAAATGCGAAGACGGGGCGGCGGCGCCGTCCCGTTCTTGCATGCACCGGGGTCGCGGCTTGCCGTGGCCCTCGTGCAGCGTTCGACTCCCCTCGGGGAGAACAGCGCAAAGCCAGCCCCGGGCTGGCTTTGCAGTGTTCTCTGATCCGACTGCAGAGAACAGGTTTGGTCGGGCTCCGGTGCAATGCCGGGGTTGTCCGCCAGCGATTGGTAGTGGCCAATCACCAAGCAACGGGACGCAATTGTCTTGAGTCGTCGGTGGCATCCCCACGTCGACTCAACCCCTTTCCCGGGGGTGGAATCCGCACTCGCGCGGGCTCCAGCGGGTCCCGTGTAGCCAGTCGCCGAACGAGATGCGCCTCCCCGGCCAGGGAACGCGTTGTCGATACGGAGTGTGTATGGCGCAAGCAACCCCCTATAGCTTTACCGAACGCAAGCGGATCCGGAAGAATTTCGGAAAGCGCGAAAGCGTCCTGAACGTCCCCTACCTGCTCACGATGCAGCAGGATTCCTACGTGGCTTTCCTTCAGAAGGACGTTGCGCCCCAGAAGCGCAAGCCCGAAGGGCTGCAGGCGGCGTTCCTGTCCGCGTTCCCGATCGTCTCGCACAACAGCATGGTCGAGATGAAGTTCATCGAGTTCAACATCGCCAAACCGCCGTTCGACGTGCGGGAGTGCCAGCAGCGCGGACTGACGTTCGCCGCCGCCGTGCGCGCGAAGTTGCAGATGATCATCTATGACCGCGAGTCCGCGCCTGCCAAGGTCGTCAAGGAGATCAAGGAGCAGGAGGTCTACATGGGCGAAGTTCCGCTCATGACCGACTACGGCTCGTTCATCGTCAATGGCACCGAGCGTGTCATCGTCAGCCAGCTGCACCGCTCGCCCGGCGTGTTCTTCGAGCACGACAAGGGCAAGACCCACTCGTCCGGCAAGCTGCTGTTCTCGGCGCGGATCATTCCGTACCGCGGCTCCTGGCTCGACTTCGAGTTCGACCCGAAGGACATCCTGTACTTCCGCGTCGACCGTCGCCGCAAGATGCCCGTCACGATCCTGCTGAAGGCCATCGGCCTGAATCCGGAAGCGATCCTGGCGCACTTCTTCAAGAACGACACCTTCCGCCTGATGGACTCGGGCGCGCAGATGGAGTTCGTCGCCGAGCGCCTGAAGGGCGAAGTGGCGCGCTTCGACATCACCGACAAGGACGGCAACGTCGTCGTCGAGAAGGACAAGCGCATCACCGCGCGCCACGTGCGCCAGCTCGAGCAGACGGGCACCACGCACGTCACCGTGCCGGAAGACTTCCTCATCGGCCGCGTCGTCGCCCGCAACATGGTCGACGCCGACACCGGCGAGATCATCGCCAAGGCCAATGACGAGCTGACCGAAGCGCTGCTGAAGAAGCTGCGCGGCGCCGGTGTCAAGGAACTCGCCGTCCTGTTCACCAACGAACTGGACCAGGGCGCCTACATCAGCCAGACGCTGGCCACCGACGAGACGGCCGACCAGCTGGCCGCCCGCGTCGCCATCTACCGCATGATGCGCCCCGGCGAGCCGCCGACCGAAGACGCCGTCGAGGCGCTCTTCAACCGCCTGTTCTACAGCGAGGACACGTACGACCTGTCGCGCGTGGGCCGCATGAAGTTCAACGCGCGCATCAGCCGCGAAGGCTCCGAAGGCGCGATGACGCTGTCCAACGAGGACATCATCGCCGTCGTCAAGATCCTCGTCGAGCTGCGCAATGGCCGCGGCGAAGTCGACGACATCGACCACCTGGGCAATCGCCGCGTGCGTTGCGTGGGCGAACTGGCCGAGAACCAGTACCGCTCGGGCCTGGCGCGCATCGAGAAGGCCGTCAAGGAACGCCTCGGCCAGGCCGAGACCGAAGCCCTGATGCCGCACGACCTGATCAACTCCAAGCCGATCTCCGCGGCCCTGAAGGAGTTCTTCGGCGCGTCGCAGCTGTCGCAGTTCATGGACCAGACCAACCCGCTGTCGGAGATCACGCACAAGCGTCGCGTCTCCGCACTGGGCCCGGGCGGCCTGACGCGCGAGCGCGCCGGCTTCGAAGTCCGCGACGTGCACCCGACCCACTACGGCCGCGTGTGCCCGATCGAGACGCCGGAAGGCCCGAACATCGGCCTGATCAACTCGCTGGCCCTGTACGCCCGCCTGAACGACTACGGCTTCCTCGAGACGCCGTATCGCCGCGTGGGTGACAGCAAGGTCACCGACCAGATCGACTACCTGTCGGCCATCGAGGAGAGCAAGTACGTCATCGCGCAGGCCAACGCCTCGCTCGACGCCTCCGGCAAGCTGACCGACGAGCTGGTCTCGGCCCGTGAGAACGGCGAATCCGTGCTGACCTCGCCGGAGCGCATCCAGTACATGGACGTGGCCCCGACGCAGATCGTCTCGGTCGCCGCCTCGCTGGTGCCGTTCCTCGAGCACGACGATGCGAACCGCGCGCTGATGGGCGCCAACATGCAACGCCAGGCCGTCCCGGTCCTGCGCCCCGAAAAGGCGCTGGTCGGCACGGGCGTGGAACGCGTGGCGGCGGTCGACTCGGGCACGGTCGTGACCTCGCGTCGCGGCGGCATCGTCGACTACATCGACACCAACCGCATCGTCATCCGCGTCAACGACGCGGAAACGGTGGCCGGCGAAGTCGGCGTCGACATCTACAACCTGATCAAGTACCAGCGTTCCAACCAGAACACGAACATCCACCAGCGTCCCATCGTCCAGCGCGGCGACAAGGTGGCCGCCGGTGACGTGATCGCCGACGGTGCGTCGACCGACCTGGGCGAACTGGCCCTCGGCCAGAACATGCTGGTCGCGTTCATGCCGTGGAACGGCTACAACTTCGAAGACTCGATCCTGCTGTCGGAACGGGTCATCGCCGAAGACCGCTACACCTCGATCCACATCGAGGAACTGGTGGTCATGGCGCGCGACACGAAGCTGGGCTCCGAGGAAATCACGCGCGACATCCCGAACCTGTCGGAACAGCAGCTCGGCCGCCTGGACGAGTCGGGCATCGTCTACATCGGTGCCGAAGTCAACGCGGGCGACGTGCTCGTGGGCAAGGTCACGCCCAAGGGCGAGACCACGCTGACGCCGGAAGAAAAGCTGCTGCGTGCGATCTTCGGCGAGAAGGCCTCCGACGTGAAGGACACGTCGCTGCGCGTCGACCAGGGCACCAACGGCACCGTCATCGACGTCCAGGTGTTCACCCGCGAAGGCATCCAGCGCGACAAGCGTGCGCAACAGATCATCGACGATGAACTCAAGCGCTTCCGCCTGGACCTGAACGACCAGCTGCGCATCGTCGAAGCCGACGCGTTCGACCGGATCGCCAAGCTGCTCAACGGCCGCATCGCCAACGGCGGCCCGCAGAAGATCGCCAAGGGCACCGCCATCGACAAGGCCTACCTGGCCAGCATCGAGAAGTACCACTGGTTCGACATCCGCCCGGCCGAGGACGAGATCGCCAACCAGCTCGAGTCGATCAAGAACTCGCTCGAGCAGACGCGCCACGGCTTCGACCTCGCCTTCGAAGAGAAGCGCAAGAAGCTCACGCAGGGCGACGAACTGCCGGCCGGCGTGCTCAAGATGGTCAAGGTCTACCTGGCCGTCAAGCGCCGCCTGCAACCCGGCGACAAGATGGCCGGGCGCCACGGCAACAAGGGCGTGGTCTCCAAGATCGTCGCGGTCGAGGACATGCCCTACATGGCCGACGGCACCCCGTGCGACATCGTGCTGAACCCGCTGGGCGTCCCGTCGCGGATGAACGTCGGGCAGGTGCTCGAGGTCCACCTGGGCTGGGCCGGCAAGGGCATCGGCCAGCGCATCGGCGACATGCTGCAGAAGCAGGCCGCCGTGGCCGAGATCCGTGCCTTCATGGACGAGCTCTACAACAAGTCGGGCGGCAAGTCGGAGAACATCGGCGAGCTGACGGACACCGAAGTGCTGAGCATGGCCGGCGAACTGACCAAGGGCGTGCCGTTCGCGACCCCGGTGTTCGACGGCGCCGCGGAAGAAGAGATCCGCGGCATGCTGCGCCTCGCCTACCCGGACGACATCGCCGCTCGCAAGGGCCTCACCGCCACGCGTACCCAGTGCGTCCTGCACGACGGCCGCACCGGCGAAGCCTTCGAACGCCCCGTCACGGTCGGCTACATGCACGTCCTGAAGCTCCACCATCTGGTGGACGACAAGATGCATGCCCGCTCGACCGGCCCGTACTCGCTCGTCACCCAGCAGCCGCTGGGCGGCAAGGCGCAGTTCGGCGGCCAGCGCTTCGGCGAAATGGAAGTCTGGGCGCTGGAAGCCTACGGCGCCGCCTACGTGCTGCAGGAAATGCTGACGGTCAAGTCCGACGACGTGAACGGCCGCACGAAGGTGTACGAGAACATCGTCAAGGGCGAACACGCGATCGACGCCGGCATGCCGGAATCGTTCAACGTGCTGGTCAAGGAAATTCGTTCCCTCGGTATCGACATCGAGCTGGAAAAGAACTGAACGTGAATCGACCTGCCGGCCCCGCGGGGCCGGCAGGGCACCCCATTCAGTTCGTGATCATCGACAGTTACCGAGTTATTAGGAGATTTGCATGAAGGGCTTGCTGGACCTTTTCAAGCAGTTCACCCCCGATGAGCATTTCGATGCCATCAAGATCGGCCTCGCGTCGCCCGAAAAGATCCGTTCGTGGTCTTTCGGCGAAGTCAAGAAGCCGGAAACCATCAACTACCGGACGTTCAAGCCGGAGCGCGATGGTCTGTTCTGCGCCAAGATCTTCGGTCCCATCAAGGACTACGAGTGCCTGTGCGGCAAGTACAAGCGCCTGAAGCACCGCGGCGTCATCTGCGAGAAGTGCGGCGTCGAAGTGACGCAGACCAAGGTTCGCCGCGACCGCATGGGTCACATCGACCTGGCGGCGCCGTGCGCGCACATCTGGTTCCTGAAGTCGCTGCCGTCGCGCCTGGGCCTGGTGCTCGACATGACGCTGCGCGACATCGAGCGCGTGCTGTACTTCGAAGCCTACGTGGTCGTGGACCCGGGCATGACGCCGCTGAAGAAGTTCTCGATCATGACCGAGGACGACTTCGAGGCCAAGCACGCCGAGTTCGGTGACGAGTTCACCGCGCTGATGGGCGCCGAGGGCATCAAGAAGCTGCTGGAGGAAATGGATCTCGACGTCGAGATCGACAAGCTCCGCAACGACATGACCGGCTCCGAGCTCAAGGTCAAGAAGAACTCCAAGCGCCTGAAGGTGATGGAAGCCTTCAAGAAGTCGGGCATCAAGCCCAACTGGATGATCATGGACGTGCTGCCGGTGCTGCCGCCGGACCTGCGCCCGCTCGTCCCGCTGGACGGCGGCCGCTTCGCCACGTCGGACCTGAACGACCTGTATCGCCGCGTCATCAACCGCAACAACCGTCTCGCACGACTGCTGGAGCTCAAGGCGCCGGAAATCATCGTGCGCAACGAGAAGCGGATGCTGCAGGAAGCCGTCGACTCGCTGCTGGACAACGGTCGCCGCGGCAAGGCGATGACGGGCGCGAACAAGCGTGCCCTGAAGTCGCTGGCCGACATGATCAAGGGCAAGTCGGGTCGCTTCCGCCAGAACCTGCTGGGCAAGCGCGTCGACTACTCGGGTCGCTCGGTCATCACCGTGGGCCCGACGCTCAAGCTGCACCAGTGCGGCCTGCCCAAGCTGATGGCCATCGAGCTCTTCAAGCCGTTCATCTTCTCGCGCCTCGAGGCCATGGGCATCGCGACGACGATCAAGGCGGCCAAGAAGGAAGTGGAAGCCGGCACGCCGGTGGTGTGGGACATCCTTGAAGAAGTCATCAAGGAACACCCGATCATGCTCAACCGCGCGCCGACGCTGCACCGGCTGGGCATCCAGGCGTTCGAGCCGGTGCTGATCGAAGGCAAGGCCATCCAGCTGCACCCGCTGGTCTGCGCCGCCTTCAACGCCGACTTCGACGGTGACCAGATGGCCGTCCACGTGCCGCTGTCCATCGAAGCGCAGATGGAAGCGCGCGCGCTGATGCTCGCCTCCAACAACGTGCTGTTCCCGGCCAACGGCGAACCGTCGATCGTGCCGTCGCAGGACGTCGTGCTGGGCCTGTACTACGCCACGCGCGAGCGCATCAACGGCAAGGGCGAAGGGATGATCTTCAAGGACATCTCCGAGATGCTGCGCGCGCTCGAGAACGGCGTCGTGGAAATCACCGCCCGCATCAACGTGATGCTGCCGGAATGGTCGAAGAACGCCGAAGGCGTGTTCGTCGAGCACATCAAGCTCACCGACACGACCGTGGGTCGTGCGTTGCTGTCCGAGATCCTGCCCAAGGGGCTGCCGTTCTCGAACATCAACAAGGCGCTCAAGAAGAAGGAAATCTCGCGCCTGATCAACACGTCGTTCCGCAAGTGCGGCCTGAAGGAAACCGTCGTCTTCGCGGACAAGCTGCTGCAGAACGGTTTCCGCCTGGCCACGCGCGCCGGCATCTCGATCGCCATCGACGACATGCTGGTGCCCAAGGAAAAGCCGGCGCTGATCGAACGCGCCGAGAAGGAAGTCAAGGAGATCGAGCAGCAGTACGTCTCGGGCCTGGTGACTGCCGGCGAGCGCTACAACAAGGTCGTCGACATCTGGGGCAAGACCGGTGACGAAGTGGGCAAGGTCATGATGGCCCAGCTCGCCAAGCAGAAGGTGCTCGACCGCCACGGCAAGGAAGTCGACCAGGAGTCGTTCAACTCGATCTACATGATGGCCGACTCCGGCGCTCGCGGCTCCGCCGCGCAGATCCGCCAGCTGGCCGGCATGCGGGGCCTGATGGCCAAGCCGGACGGCTCCATCATCGAGACGCCGATCACCGCGAACTTCCGCGAAGGCCTGAACGTCCTGCAGTACTTCATCTCCACCCACGGCGCCCGCAAGGGTCTGGCGGACACGGCGCTGAAGACGGCGAACTCCGGCTACCTGACGCGTCGTCTCGTCGACGTCACCCAGGATCTGGTCGTCACCGAGGAAGACTGCGGCACGCAGAACGGCCTCGCGATGCGCGCCCTGGTCGAAGGCGGCGAAGTCATCGAATCGCTGCGCGATCGCGTCCTCGGCCGCGTGACCGCCGTCGAAGTGCTGCATCCTGAAACCCAGGAAGTGGTGCTCGGCGCGATCGAGATGCTCGACGAGGACACCCTCGACCGCCTCGAAGCGGTCGGCGTCGACGAAGTCAAGGTCCGCACCCCGCTGACCTGCACGACGCGCTACGGCATGTGCGCCCGCTGCTACGGCCGCGACCTTGGCCGGGGCGGCCTGATCAACGTCGGCGAGGCGATCGGCGTCATCGCCGCGCAGTCGATCGGCGAGCCGGGCACGCAGCTGACCATGCGCACGTTCCACATCGGCGGTGCGGCTTCCCGTGCAGCCGTTGCCTCGAGCGTGGACGCGAAGTCGGACGGCGTGATCGGCTTCAACCCGACCATGCGCTACGTGACCAACGGCAAGGGCGAACTGGTGGTGATCTCGCGTTCCGGCGAAATCATCATCCTGGATCCGCACGGCCGCGAGCGCGAGCGCCACAAGGTGCCGTACGGCGCCCTGCTCAACGTCAAGGCGGACCAGTCCGTCAAGCACGGTCACGTGCTGGCCAACTGGGATCCGCTGACGCGCCCGATCATCACGGAATTCGCCGGTCGTGCGAACTTCGAGAACGTCGAGGAAGGCGTCACCGTCGCCAAGCAGGTCGACGAGGTCACCGGCCTGTCCACGCTGGTCGTGATCGATCCGAAGCGCCGCGGCGCCGCCAAGATCGTCCGTCCGCAGGTCAAGCTGCTCGACGCGCAGGGCCAGGAAGTCAAGATCCCCGGCACCGATCACTCGGTGACGATCGGCTTCTCGGTCGGCTCGCTGATCCAGATCCGCGACGGCCAGGACCTGATGCCGGGCGAAGTGCTCGCCCGCATCCCGGTCGAAGGCCAGAAGACGCGCGACATCACCGGCGGCCTGCCGCGGGTGGCCGAGCTCTTCGAAGCCCGCAGCCCGAAGGACAAGGGCACGCTGGCGGAGAAGACCGGCACGGTGTCGTTCGGCAAGGAGACCAAGGGCAAGGCGCGCCTGCAGATCACCGATCCGGAAGGCAACGTCTACGAAGAGCTCGTCCCGAAGGAAAAGAACATCCTGGTGCACGAAGGCCAGGTGGTCAACAAGGGCGAAAGCGTCGTCGACGGTCCGGCCGATCCGCAGGACATCCTGCGCCTGCTGGGCGTCGAGGAACTGGCGCGCTACATCGTCGACGAAGTGCAGGACGTCTATCGCCTGCAGGGTGTGAAGATCAACGACAAGCACATCGAGGTGATCGTTCGCCAGATGCTGCGTCGCGTGCAGATCACCAACGGCGGCGACACGCACTACATCCTCGGCGAGCAGGTCGAGCGTTCGGAGCTGTTCGGCACCAACGACCGGATGCGCGCCGAAGGCAAGCTGCCGGCGACCTACGCCGACGTCCTGCTGGGCATCACCAAGGCCTCGCTGTCGACCGACTCCTTCATCTCGGCCGCTTCCTTCCAGGAAACGACCCGCGTGCTCACCGAGGCTGCCATCATGGGCAAGCGCGACGAGCTGCGTGGCCTGAAGGAGAACGTCATCGTCGGTCGCCTGATCCCGGCCGGTACCGGCATGGCCTTCCACCAGGCGCGCAAGGCCAAGGAAGACATGGACGAGACCGAGCGCCGCGCGATCGCGCTGCAGGAGGCCGAGGAACTGGCCGCCGCGCAGCTGGCGCAACTGGACGCGGCCCCGACGGGCGGCGAACAGCTGGCCGAGTAAGCAGCGTCGCGGGCACCTTCACGGGTGCCTCGCAACGACGAACGGCGACCCGCGGGTCGCCCTTTTTTCGTCCTGGCGCGCAATGCGGGTGCGCGTGCGTCGGTTTTGCGCGGGCAAGGCCGACATGCGATGTCATGTTTGGCGTTGCGCGGGCCTTGATTTTCCTCAAGCGCGCAAACTGCACTTCGCGTCGTCGAATGACTGCGCGACACCGTGCCGGTGCGTCATCGGTGGCCAACCGCACGTCAAGTGCAATCAACCGACGCGATGCGGCTGTTGCACTGAGGAGGCAACTCCAGAAATACCCGTCCTTGGCGTTCAGTTTGACGGGCGCCCGGATACAAACTTTGGCAAAATATTAAGGATTCGCCCAAGCCACCACTTCGTCAACCTTGGAAACCCTGGTTGGCCGGTGCCCGGGTGCCCGCCGAGAGGGAAATGAAACAAGTTCGCAGTAGTACACGCCTCGCCGGCGTGCTGACGTTCGCCCTGGCCGCCCTCCTGAGCGGTTGCCACGCATCGTTGATGGAACCCGCGGGCAAGATCGCCGCGGACGAGAAATCCCTGATCATCACGGCCACGCTGCTGATGCTGATCGTGGTGATCCCGGTGATCGTGCTCACGCTTTACTTCGCCTGGAAGTACCGTGCGTCCAACACCTCGGCAACGTACATGCCCAACTGGTCGTACTCGCACCGCATCGAGGCGGTGGTGTGGGCCGTGCCGATCGCCATCATCCTGGTGCTGGGCACGATCACCTGGAAGACCACGCACGAGCTCGATCCGTACAAGCCGCTCGAATCCAAGGTCAAGCCGATCACGATCCAGGTCGTCTCGCTCGACTGGAAGTGGCTGTTCATCTATCCCGAGCAGCACATCGCCACGGTCAACGAGATCCAGTTCCCGGCCGGCACGCCGGTGAACTTCAGGATCACGTCCGACACCGTGATGAACGTGTTCTTCATCCCGCAGCTGGGCAGCCAGATCTACGCGATGGCGGGCATGCAGACGCAGGTCAACCTGATCGCCGACCAGCCGGGCGTCTACGACGGGCTGTCCACGAACTTCAGCGGCGCGGGCTTCCCCGACATGACGTTCAAGGCGACCGCCTCGTCGCAGGCCGAATTCGACGCCTGGGTTGCCAAGGTCAAGGCCTCGGGCAACAAGCTGGGCCTGGACAACTACGGCGACCTCGCCAAGCAGTCGACCAAGGATCCCGTGAAGTATTTCTCCACTGTCGAGCCCGTGCTGTTCGCGGCCGTCCTCGACAAGTACATGGACAAGTCGTCGGGCCTGAAGCTGGCCGACAAGATCTGTCTGCCCACCAAGGTCGTGGCAGCGGCCAGCAAAGAGCGCGCGGAGTAAAGAGACGTGGACATGATGTTCGGCAAGCTGAGTTGGGACGCGATTCCCTTCCATGAACCCGTCGCCATGGGCGGCGTGATGGGCATGGTCATCGGGGCCATCCTGGTCCTGGGTGGCATCACCTACTTCAAGAAATGGGGCTACCTGTACCGCGAGTGGCTGACCTCGGTCGACCACAAGCGCCTGGGCGTCATGTACATCGTGCTGGCGCTGGTGATGCTGCTGCGCGGCTTCGCCGACGCCGTGATGATGCGCGGCCAGCAGGCCATCGCCGCGGGCGACAATGCCGGCTTCCTGCACGCGGACCACTACAACCAGGTGTTCACCGCCCACGGCGTGATCATGATCTTCTTCATGGCCATGCCCTTCATGGTGGGCCTGGTCAACATCGTGGTGCCGCTGCAGATCGGCGCGCGCGACGTCGCCTTCCCGTTCGTCAACTCGCTGAGCTACTGGCTGACGTTCTCGGGCGCGATGCTGGTCAACGCGTCGCTGGCCGTGGGCGAGTTCGGCCGCACCGGCTGGCTGGCGTACCCGCCGCTGTCCGAGCTGGCCTACAGCCCGGGCGTCGGCGTCGACTACTACATCTGGGCGCTGCAGATCTCCGGCCTGGGCACGCTGCTGACCGGCGTGAACTTCCTGGTGACCATCGTCAAGATGCGCGCGCCGGGCATGACCTGGATGCGCCTGCCCGTCTTCACGTGGACGGCGCTCGTGGCCAACGTGCTGATCATCCTGGCGTTCCCGATCCTGACGGTGTCGCTGGCGATGCTGGGCGCGGATCGCTACCTGGGCATGCACTTCTTCACCAACGACGGCGGCGGCAACGCCATGATGTACGTCAACCTCATCTGGGCCTGGGGCCATCCCGAGGTGTACATCCTGATCCTGCCGGCCTTCGGCATCTACTCGGAAGTCACCGCGACGTTCTGCAGCAAGAAGCTGTTCGGCTACACGTCGATGGTCTACGCGACGATCGCCATCACGATCCTGTCGTTCATCGTCTGGCTGCACCACTTCTTCACGATGGGCTCGGGCGCGAACGTCAACGCATTCTTCGGCATCGCCACGATGCTGATCTCCATCCCCACCGGCGTGAAGATCTTCAACTGGATGTTCACGATGTACCGGGGCCGCATCCGGTTCGAGACGCCGATGCTGTGGACGATCGGCTTCATCATCACCTTCGTCGTCGGCGGCATGACCGGCGTCATGCTGGCCGTGCCGGGCGCCGACTTCGTGCTCCACAACAGCCTGTTCCTGATCGCGCACTTCCACAACGTGATCATCGGCGGCGTGGTCTTCGGCTACCTGGCCGGCCTGACCTACTGGTTCCCCAAGGCCTTCGGCTTCAAGCTGCATGAAGGCCTCGGCAAGCTCTCGTTCTGGTGCTGGCTGGTGGGCTACTGGGTCGCGTTCACCCCGATCTACATCCTCGGCTTCATGGGCATGACGCGCCGCATGCAGCACTACTCGAACACCGAGTGGCAGCCGCTGCTGGTCGTCGCGCTGTTCGGCGCGCTGATCATCGCGGTGGGCATCGGCGCGACCGTGCTGCAGGTCGTCTACAGCATCTGGAAGCGCGACGAGCTGCGCGACGTGACCGGCGACCCGTGGGGTGGCCGCACGCTCGAGTGGGCCACCGCTTCGCCGCCGCCGTTCTACAACTTCGCGCACACGCCGGTGGTGCACTCGCTGGACGCCCTGTCTTTCATGAAGGAGCACGGCATGGTCGACCAGCGCAACGAGCGCTACGCCGACATCCACATGCCGCGCAATACCGCCGTCGGCCTCGTCATGGGCCTGCTGAGCCTGGGCATGGGCTTCGGCCTGATCTGGCACATCTGGTGGCTGGGCATCGCCGGCTTCGTCGGCATGATCGTGGCGTTCATCGTGCGCTCGCTCGACGAAGACGTGGACTATTACGTGCCGGCCGCCGAGGTCGCGCGCATCGAGAACCAACGCCACCTCGCCGTGGCGCACCAGGGGTAAGCGCGTGTCGACCGCCATGATTCACCAACAATCGCAGACCTTCGGCGCGCATCCGCACGCCGACGGGGTCGATCACGAGCACTCGCACGACGCGGGAGGCAACACGGTCTTCGGGTTCTGGATCTACCTGATGAGCGACTGCCTGCTGTTCGCATGCCTGTTCGCCGGGTATGCGGTCCTCAGCCGCAACACCGCGGGCGGCCCCGGCGGCAAGGAGCTGTTCGACCTCAAGTACGTCGCCGTCGAGACCCTGTTCCTGCTGCTGAGCTCGATCACCTACGGCATGGCCATGATCGGCACGCTCAAGCGCAACTCCACCAAGGTGCTGCTGTGGCTGGGCATCACGGGCCTGTTCGGCCTGGGCTTCATCGGCATGGAACTCAACGAGTTCCATCACCTGATCGAAGAGGGCAACGGCCCCGGCCGCAGCGCGTTCCTCTCGGCCTTCTTTTCGCTGGTGGGCACCCACGGCATCCACGTCTCGTCGGGCCTGCTGTGGCTGGTCGTGATGATGGCGCAGGTCTGGCGCAAGGGCGTCACCGAGACCACGCGCACCCGCCTGATGTGCCTGAGCCTGTTCTGGCACTTCTTGGACATCGTCTGGATCTGCGTGTTCACCGTCGTCTACCTGATGGGCTTCCTCTGATCATGGCCAACTCCAAGCAATTCAAGAACTCGTCGATCGACCCGGCATCGGGCACGTTCGGCCGCCGCAACGCGGCGCGCTACGTCGGCGGCACGGTGGCGGGCGAGTCGCACGCCACCGTCAAGTCGTACATGATCGGTTTCGTGCTGTCGGTCGTCCTGACGGCGATCCCGTTCGGCCTGATCATGGACAAGACGCACATGGGCTTCGGCCCCGACACCGTCCTCGCCGCGATCCTCGCGTTCGCGGTGGTGCAGGTGTTCGTGCACGTCGTCTACTTCCTGCACATGGACCGCTCCGCCGAGCAGCGCTGGAACGTGCTGGCCTTCGCCTTCACGGTGATGATCCTGGCCTGCGTCGTCGCCGGCTCGATCTGGATCATGCACAACGCCACCACCAACATGGCGCACGACATGCCCATGGGCTCCGACGCCGTCGTCCCGCAGCGCTGAAGGCCTGCGGCGACCGCTTGCGAAGGCGCCCCGCGGGGCGCCTTCTTCACTTCCGGGCCCGCTCCTTGCCACGGCCGGCCATGGCCGCGTCCGCCCGAACCCGACTGCCCCTCGCGAGCGCGTTGGCGCTCGCGCTCGCCTGCGCCGCGGGCGCGTCACGCGCGCAGGACGGCGACGCAGCGCCGCCGGAGCCGGAGCGCAGCATCGCCATCCCGGCGCTCGAGATCGTCGCGTTCGACCTGCTGCTGAGCAATTTCAACCGCGCCACCAGCGGGTCGCATGACTACGACGTCAGCGGGCACTCGATCGGCCACAACCTGCGCGGGCCCTGGGTGGTGGACAACGATCCGTTCAGCACGAACCAGTTCGCGCACCCGTACCAGGGCTCGCTGTACCACGCGACCGGCCGCGCGCTGGGCCTGAACTACTGGCAGGCCTCGGCGCTCACGTTCGCCGGCAGCGCCTGGTGGGAGATCACCGGCGAGAAGACGCCGCCCTCGAAGAACGACCAGGTCGCCAGCGGCATCGCCGGCAGCTTCTTCGGCGAGCCCTTGTTCCGCCTGGCGCACCTCGTGGGCGACCACGGCGGCGCGCCCCCGGCGTGGCGGCCGTGGCTGGCGAGCGCGATCTCGCCGCCGGTCGGCCTGAACCGGCTGGCGTTCGGCGCGCGCTTCGGCGCCGCGTTCGACGACCACGACCCGGCGTACTACAGCCGGCTGCACCTGGGCGGCAACCACGTCACCAACGACAACTTCGCGTCGTCCAACGGCGTCAAGACCAAGGCCGCGCAGGTCGACTACGCGATGGACTACGGCCTGCCCGGCAAGCCCGGCTACACCTACGACCGGCCGTTCGACTACTTCGACTTCGACGCCGCGGCGTCGAGCGCCAACGGCATCGAGAACCTCACCTCCAACGGCATGCTGCTGGGCGACCGCTACGGGCTCGGCGACAACCTGCGCGGCATCGCCGGCGTCTACGGCGGCTACGAGTACCTGGCGCCGCAGATCTTTCGCGTCTCGACCACCTCGGTGTCCCTGGGCACGACGCTGCAGTGGTGGGCCGGCGAACATGTGGCGATCCAGGGCGGGGCGTCGGCGGGCTTCGGCTACGCGGCGGCCAGCTCCTCGCTGCGCGACGCCGCCAGCACCGAGTACCACTACGGCATGGCGCCGCGCGGCGCGCTGACCCTGCGCGTGATCGAGGGCGAGCGGCTGTCCCTGGATGTCGCCGCCCGCCTCGTGGCGCTGGGCCGGATCGCCAACCGCGGTGCGGGCCGGGACGACATCTCACGCGTGGAGTCAGCGCTCACCCTGCGCCTGGCCGGCCCGCATGCGATCGGCATCAGCTACGTCTGGTCGCACCGCAGCGCGGCGTTCGCACCGGACATCCAGCGCCACCAGACCCTGGGGCAGTTCGGCATCTACTACACGCTGCTCGGGCGACAGGACTTCGGCGCCGTCGAGTGGCGCCACCCGGAGCCCTAGGCGACCAGCCCGGCCGACCAGGTGTCGGGCCGGCAGATGCGCACGCCGTGGCGCTCGAGGGCCTTGCGGGCCAGTCGCAGCAGCGCCTTGTCGCGCGTGACCAGCGTGTGGGCGCCGGCGGCGATCGCCAGGTCGATGAACTTCTGGTCGTCCGGGTCGGTGCAGCTCAGCCGGGTGCCGGCGCCTGTCGGTGGCGGTGTGTCGACCGGGTGCGCGTGGCGATTCCACAGCGCCGCGACGGCGACCGGGTCCACCGGCCAGCGCGCCCCGAAGCCCTTGGCGGCCACGAAGTCGAACTCCGCCTTCATCTCGGAAGTGAATATCCACTCCCACTCTTCGCCAGACAGCGCCGCGGCCCATCGGTCGCAGACCGGGTCGCGAAAGACCATCCAGTCGAACAGGGACTGGGTGTCGATGACGAGGGTGCGGCGACGCATGGGCGCAGGATAGCGACTGCGATCGCGTGCCCGGAAGTACGGCGCTTGCGACGAAAGTGCCGTCAGACTATAATCCTCGGCTCTCCGGCAGTTCCACGACTGCTGCGCTTCGACGTCCACGTTTTTTACGCCGCGGGTCTCCAGCCTGGCGCGCACCTCCGGTGCCGCGCCCCGATGCGAACCTCCAGCGCCTTTGACGGCACGCTTGCAGCGATTCGGACGTGAATCTCGCCTCCGCCCCCTTCTGCCTTCCTGGCCGAAGGGTGCCGGCGAGCCGGCTGCCGGGGGAATTCCAGAACACGTAACTTCAAACGGGAACAAGTTACCCATGCCTACCATCAACCAGCTTGTACGCCACGGCCGTGAGGTCGAGGTCGTCAAGTCCAAGTCGCCTGCGATGCAGAATTGCCCGCAGCGCCGTGGCGTGTGCACTCGCGTGTACACCACCACGCCCAAGAAGCCGAACTCCGCGCTTCGCAAGGTCGCCAAGGTGCGCCTGACCAACGGTTTCGAGATCATCTCGTACATCGGCGGTGAAGGCCACAACCTGCAGGAACACAGCGTCGTGCTCGTGCGCGGCGGCCGTGTGAAGGATCTGCCGGGTGTGCGTTACCACATCGTGCGCGGCTCCCTCGACCTGCAAGGCGTCAAGGATCGCAAGCAATCGCGTTCCAAGTACGGCGCGAAGCGTCCGAAGAAGGCCTGAGCCCGGAAGCTCCTGCTTGAGAAGTCCGGCCTGCGTCGCGAGAGCGCGCGTCGGCAAACGAGATGTGAAGAAGCCAAGGTTCGAAAGAACGGCTTTCGAGCAAATTTGCGGTGGAGCGATCTGAACGTTCCGCCGAGTAAGTGGATGGTCCCATTCGACACGGTGGCCATCCGGGCTGTCGGGCAAGATGCCTGGCGCCAACTGAAGCACTGGAAGGAAAAACCATGCCACGTCGCCGCGAAGTACCCAAGCGCGAGATCCTCCCTGATCCGAAGTTCGGATCCGTCGATCTCTCGAAGTTCATGAACGTCGTGATGGAATCCGGCAAGAAGGCCGTTGCCGAGCGCATCATCTACGGTGCCCTCGAACAGATCGAGAAGAAGGCCCAGAAGGATCCGCTGGAGATCTTCATGGTCGCGATCAACAACGTGAAGCCGATGGTCGAAGTCAAGTCCCGCCGCGTCGGCGGTGCGAACTACCAAGTTCCCGTGGAAGTTCGCCCCGTCCGCCGCATGGCGCTGGCCATGCGCTGGCTCAAGGACAGCGCGCGCAAGCGTGGCGAGAAGTCGATGTCGGCCCGCCTGGCCAATGAACTGCTCGAAGCGTCCGAAGGCCGCGGCGGCGCCATGAAGAAGCGTGACGAAGTTCACCGCATGGCCGAAGCCAACAAGGCGTTCTCGCACTTCCGCTTCTAAATTACCCCCTCTGTCCTTCTGGCCGCTCTCCGGGTTGATACCAACCCTTGAGCGGCCCCTGTATTTGGAGCTCCACCATGTCCCGCAAGACCCCCATCGAGCGCTACCGCAACATCGGTATCTCTGCGCACATCGATGCCGGCAAGACCACGACCACCGAACGGATCCTGTTCTACACCGGTGTGAACCACAAGATCGGTGAAGTGCACGATGGCGCCGCCACGATGGACTGGATGGAGCAGGAGCAGGAGCGCGGCATCACGATCACGTCCGCTGCCACGACGTGCTTCTGGAAGGGCATGGAAAGCAATTTCCCCGAACACCGCATCAACATCATCGACACCCCGGGCCACGTCGACTTCACGATCGAAGTCGAGCGCTCGATGCGCGTGCTCGACGGCGCGTGCATGGTCTATTGCGCGGTCGGCGGCGTGCAGCCGCAGTCGGAAACCGTCTGGCGCCAGGCCAACAAGTACAAGGTGCCCCGCCTCGCGTTCGTCAACAAGATGGACCGCACCGGCGCGAACTTCTACAAGGTCTACGACCAGATGAAGGTCCGCCTGAAGGCGAACCCGGTGCCTATCGTCATTCCCATCGGCGCCGAGGAAAACTTCCAGGGCGTGATCGACCTCATCAAGATGAAGGCGATCTTCTGGGACGAGGCCTCGCAGGGCATGAAGTTCGACTACCGCGAGATCCCGGCCGAGCTGCAGGCCGAGGCCGTCAAGTGGCGCGAGAACATGCTCGAAGCCGCCGCCGAGTCGAGCGAAGAGATGATGAACAAGTACCTCGAGATCGGTGACCTCACCGAAGACGAGATCAAGCTCGCCATCCGCACGCGCACGATCGCCGCCGAAATCCAGCCGATGCTGTGCGGCACCGCGTTCAAGAACAAGGGCGTGCAGCGCATGCTCGACGCCGTGATCGAATTCATGCCGTCGCCCATCGACGTGCCGCCTGTTCCCGGCCTCGATGAAGACGAGAAGCCGGTCGTGCGTCACGCTGACGACAACGAGAAGTTCGCCGCCCTCGCGTTCAAGCTGATGACCGACCCGTACGTCGGCCAGCTGACGTTCGTGCGCGTGTACTCGGGCGTCCTGAAGTCAGGCGACTCGGTCTACAACCCGATCCGCGGCAAGAAGGAACGCATCGGCCGTATCCTGCAGATGCACGCCAACCAGCGCGAGGAAATCAAGGAAATCCTGGCCGGCGACATCGCCGCCTGCGTGGGCCTGCGCGAAGTGACCACCGGCGAGACGCTGTGCGATCCGGACGCGATCGTGACGCTCGAGCGCATGATCTTCCCGGAGCCCGTGATCTCGCAGGCCGTCGAGCCCAAGACCAAGGCCGACCAGGAAAAGATGGGCATCGCCCTCGGCCGCCTGGCCGCGGAAGATCCGTCGTTCCGCCTGCGCACCGACGAGGAATCGGGCCAGACCATCATTTCCGGCATGGGCGAGCTCCACCTGGAAATCATCGTCGACCGCATGAAGCGCGAATTCGGCGTGGAAGCCAACGTCGGCAAGCCGCAGGTGGCCTACCGCGAGACGATCCGCAAGATCGCCAAGGATGTCGAAGGCAAGTTCGTGCGCCAGTCCGGCGGCAAGGGCCAGTACGGCCACGTCGTGCTGACGGTCGAGCCGCAGGAGCCGGGCAAGGGCTTCGAGTTCGTCGACGCGACCAAGGGCGGCGTGGTTCCGAAGGAATTCATCCCCGCGGTGCGCAAGGGCGTCGAAGACACCCTGCCCGCAGGCGTGCTGGCCGGCTACCCGGTCGTCGACGTCAAGGTCACGCTGACCTTCGGTTCGTACCACGAAGTCGACTCGAACGAAAACGCGTTCAAGATGGCCGCCTCGATGGGCTTCAAGGACGCCTGCCGCAAGGCCTCGCCGGTCATCCTCGAGCCGATGATGGCCGTCGAAGTCGAGACCCCGGAAGACTACGCCGGCTCCGTGATGGGCGACCTGTCGTCGCGTCGCGGCATGGTCCAGGGCATGGACGACATGCCTGGCGGCGGCAAGGTCATCAAGGCCGAAGTGCCGCTGTCGGAAATGTTCGGCTACTCGACCACGCTGCGTTCGATGTCGCAAGGTCGCGCCACGTACACGATGGAGTTCAAGCACTATTCGGAAGCCCCGAAGAACGTCGCCGACGCCATCATCACGCAGCGCGGCAAGAACTAAGCGCAATCCAAGCCGGTCTTCATCGGGACACGACGGGTGCCAGTGACCGTCGATTCATATCCCCGGTGGAGACCTTAAACCGTTCACTGGCACTGTTCTTTGATACTCAGGAGTTCTGAAAATGGCAAAAGGTAAATTCGAGCGGACCAAGCCGCACGTCAACGTCGGCACCATCGGTCACGTCGACCATGGCAAGACCACGCTGACGGCTGCGATCACCACGGTCCTGTCCAAGAAGTTCGGCGGCGAAGCCAAGGCGTACGACCAGATCGACGCGGCGCCGGAAGAAAAGGCACGCGGCATCACGATCA
>Ga0265336_10000373_pt1 | contig 28813 bp, 29 predicted proteins | sample 42119metaG_FD_193583 | JGI IMG/M metagenome (GOLD analysis project Ga0265336, IMG submission 193583) | Rhizosphere microbial communities from Carex aquatilis grown in University of Washington, Seatle, WA, United States - 4-21-19 metaG | ecosystem: Host-associated > Plants > Roots > Rhizosphere...
AGCACAAGTAGCAACGTTTGTAAATGCCAATCTGGCTTCTTACGTCTCTGCTACGCTGGTAAATGACGGTGGTACGAGTGGCGCAGGTGTTATTGTATTTAGTACTTATGAAGATAGTGCATTTACCTTTAGCAATGTTCAATTGTTAGACGGGGTCAATTGGATTTTGTCTAGCAATGTGAGCGGATCTCCACAATTCGTTTTTAAATTACCTCTAAGTTTGCCAACCGATGTTGGGTACGCCTTTAATAATGGCGAGACATTACGACTAGTTCCTACCACAATGGAACAAGTTTTTCGTTTTATATCCGTACTGGCGGTTACAGGACTTAGCACCGTTGGAACTATAGAGTTGGTAGACAGGGGAACTAGGCTTGAGCTGGCCACACAAACATTGGGAAGTGCAGGCTCTATACAGATTATTGGCGGTTCTGCTAATAGTATTAGTCTTCCAGTATTGAATTCTGCTGAAATTATCAATAATGATCTAATAGAAATTTCAGTGGATAGCGTAGCTTCTCATTTTGTAACAAGCGATCAATGGTTTAGATTGCAGGCTGCCAACACACAGAAAAAAGTAACCGGTTTTGACTTTAATACCGATGTATCTGTTATTGCAAGCGATCCTACTACTGGTGAAGCTACTATCGTAATAAGCAATAGTACGTTGACTCAAAGAAATTTTGGTAGACCAAGAAATATACAAGTGCAAGGCGATACCTTTAGGGTAGAAAAGCAAGGCAGCTTAGTATGTATCAGTTGGACCGGTATTGGCCCCAATCCAATGTTTGAATCTGCTCTTAACTTTAACGATTCTAGCGGTGGAACTTTTAATGCCTCACTTATTGCTGGCACCAGCGATGTGCAATTTATTGTTGAAAGTGGCAATGTAAACTTTACCGAACTTTCTATCGGTGATTTTATTACAATTGCCAATCAGTATATATTTACGGTTACCGCTGCAAATGCAACAGCTGGTGCTATATACTCGAATAACGGTCAACTTTTTACGGTTAGTAATACGATTGTTGGTGGCACCACCTTGACAACGACTAGTACCGGAATCCCCGCGACTTCAGGTACTTTAACTAAAGTAAGTGGTACTGGGGATGCAACGATTACTTTTTCTTCTTTCGTTGCTGGCACCAATATATCTGCTAACAATGTAGGCACATTTGCAGTTACTGGAATTTCTGCTAATGGAAAAACCATACAAGTAACCAACCCTGATGCTAAAAATCAATTTTCTTCAGGCGGTTTCACATTTACAGGGAATGCTAACTCTGGAGATCAATTTGTCGTTGGGGCTACCACATTAATAGCCGGAACAAATTTTGTAATAGGAGCAACGTCCGCCGCTACGGCTGTTAATTTAGCCGCCGCTATCGGTTTATTGCCTAATTTAACAGCTTCTGCAATTGGGTCAACCGTCACTACCACCGCAACAATACCATCTTATAGTACTTCTTTATCGTATATTCCATTTAGTACTACTCAAGTAACAGTGGGAGCATTTAACGCATTGGCCTTCTTTTCTGGTAATTTCTCGGCAACTAGCGGAGTATCGGAAGGGGACACCGTTATTTTGGGACCTCCGTTTTCTCCATTGAACCAGGGACAATACAGGGTCATACGCGAATACAACAACAGTATTTGGATTCAAAATCCAGACTTTGTGGAAGAAGAAGTTAATCTTTCATACAATCCAGTAAGTCTTGGATTCAACACTACTACTGGTTTTAATGTCACCGTAGTCAATGGTTTAATGCACATAGAATGGAATGGCACCGGAACTGCCCCAACTTTAGGAAATGTTATTGCTGGCGATTTCACTACACTGGGCACTAATTTTGTATCTGCTAACCAAGGAAGTTTCATGGTGGTAGATTCTAGCGTAGCATTGCCACAAATCACAGAGTTATTCTTACCTAGTGGTGCTGTATTCGCATTGAGCGGTGCTGGAACCTATTTTACTATATACAGTGCTGGCAACGCACAAAAGTATTACGTTTGGTTCAACGTTAATAGTACTAACACTGATCCGGCACCGGGCGGATATACCTCAGGCATACAGGTAGCTATTTTGAGCGGAGATACTTCCACTAACGTAGCAAGCAAAACAGCTCTGGCATTGACTATTTCGGCATTTTCCGTTGTTTCATTGAATAATACGGTAACCATAACGACTGTCAGTGATATAGAAACCAATCCCACAGTTAATGTTAACGTACCGCCTCCATTTGAAGCTCTCACATTACAGTCCGGAACTAGGACTTTTATAGAAGTTATTAATCCGGGAGCCGTTGTGGACTCATCTGTAAGTGTAATTCCAGCTACTTTTACATTTACTGGAAATGCCAATACAGGTGATCAATTTGTTATAGGCGCAAACACGTTAGTTGCTGGAACAGATTTTGTAATCGGTGGGACTTCTACGACCACCGCTGTTAATTTAGCTGGAGCTATTAATGCTCTCCCAAATTTATTGGCCACTGCTAATGGAACAACGGTAACAGTAATATCAACAGTATTGACATATACTCCGGCATTGTCCTATGTTCCATCAAGTACCACCGAGGTAACCGTAGGAGCTGGCTCTACTTCCGGGATTTTCTTGGGTCATAGACCACAAATGCAATTTTTCCCATACGACGCTTCTGTTCCTGGAGATTTATTCGTTGTTGCTGGTAATGTTCTTACTCTTGTTAATGCCGGGTCATATCCAATTGTTCAGGTCCTTAATGCAAATACCGCTATAGTGAAGGGAAATATGGCAAGTATTTCAAACGTAAATTTAGAAAATAATGTCAATTCCGTATATGTGGAAGAGGGTGTAGCATATTCTGGATATAAACACGTCTATATGGTTAGTGCTGAACCCGGAACTACCACGCAAAGCTTGATTGTATTTGATACTATCGCACAATATGATAAGATAAATCCTTCTGCGGGTGTAGAATTGACATCTTTAGCCAAATTGAATTTTAATACTACCTTAAAAAACGGATTAGATGCGTACAGGTACAATACGGGATTGATAGCAGAGGCTAACAGAATCGTATACGGCGATCCTAGAGATCCCATCACTTATCCTGGTGTAGGCGCTGCAGGAGCAGACATTTTTATAAAGGCTCCTTTAACGCTCCGAGTCACCATAGCTGTGGATATTAGATTGTTGACCGGTGCCCCGTTTCCTAGCATTGTACAGCAAGTACAGTCTAATGTTACTGCGCTAATCAATTCTAATCCAGTTGGAAAATCTATAGATATCTCTTCTATAGTAAGCGTTATACGCGCCATACCAGGAATTATTTCTGTGGCCATATCTAGCCCGCTCTATAGTCCCACAGATGATTTAATCCAGGTAGCCCCCAGTGAAAAAGCATTAGTACTTGATCCAGCTACCGATATTAGCGTATTTCAAATCGGAACTTAATCATGGCAGTAACTACTCCAGCACAAGAATACATAAGACTTAGGTCTTATCTAAATCCGTATATTCAAGGGCCCAATACGACTGCGGTACTAAAAGCCTTGGCCGCTGGTATGGCTGCACCATTAATTAACAATGCGGCAGCGGTAAACGATCAATTGTACATAGTCAGTGCCTCTGGTTCCTATTTAGATCAACGTTTAGCTGATTATGGAATTACACGCCCATCTAATGTGGGATTAACTGATTCCATTTTTAGAGAAATTGGCATACAGGTAAAAAATAGAAAACAAGTTAGGGATCTGATAAACCATGTTTTAGACTCTATATTTGGCGATGAATACACTCGTGCTACCAGTAAATCTAGCACAGTAGAACCGTATGCATTGAGCGATGGAGACACCCTAATAGTTAATTTTGATGATAATCATACGGCTACCATTACGTTTCATTCCAGTCAATTTACTAATATTAATGCGGCACTCGCAGAAGAAGTGGCCAACGCTATTACTATTACGCTAAGAAATTTTGGTTATTCGGGAACTGCCATATCGCAGAATGATGGAAATGGTAATTATGTATCGCTTATAAGCGACACTATTGGACCGGCTTCTTCGGTAACGGTAATGGGTGGAAGTGCTCAAAATCAGCTACTGTTTCCTTCGATATTAGTTGCTGGCGGCAATATGTCTACTCAATGGACAATATCGTTACAGTCCGGCGCCCCTGGCGGCATTTTACGATTCACCTGGACTGGTGGCTCTAATCCTAATCTAGGTAAAGTACAAGCCGGAGACTATGTTAATATTTTTGGCGGAGGATTCGCATCATCTCCCAATGAGGGTAGTTATGCCATATTAACATCTGTTGGTGGCGCAATAGACGATTCTTATTTTGAGATTCAAAATCCTTTCGGGACTTCTGGAATTATTATTCAAGGCACTGATGACGCAGTGTTATTTTTTAATCCGGTAATGCAACAGTTGAATAGTTTGCAATCTTATGCGGCAGTATACCAAACTCAATCTAGGATTCTTCAAATTTTTCTACCCGCCACCACCCAGGTGATAGGCAGAACCAACATTGGCGCTTCATTTCTGCCGTATATACCTCAGACAGTGTACACGTTTAATGCCAACCCCAATTTTGGGGATACGTTTCAGATTACAAGCACCAATACATTTACTGCTGGCTCAAGTTTTACGATCGGAGCAACAATTGAAGAGACTTTAATAAATTTTGCAGCTGCTATCAATGCTATTCCAAATTTAGATGCCGTTATAGGAGCTGTTCCAGGAACTGAACCCGGAGTCCCTACGCTTACTATTTTTCTAAGTTCAGATGCCTTAACGATAGTTGGAACCTATACTGGCTCTGCTTCAATTACATCAAGCGGTGCTTTGGGAGATCCAGTTTCTTTGGAACCTAATCAAAAAGGGCCAAATATATTCGATCTATCACAGGGATTTACGGTAACCCATGTTAATACTACTTTAACACAGGAATTGAATGCTGATAGTCCGTATGTTTTTACGGTTGCAAATGCAGAAGCGTTTCCAAATGAGGAAGGCTTTTTAGTTTTTGGTTACGGAACTCAAGAGCAGGAAGGTCCGGTACCATATATTGCGCGTCCTTCAGACAATACCTTATTGCTCAGTCCAATTTATTCGATAAAAACGCCTCACGCACCAGGCACTTCGGTATTTTTAGCTAAAAATTCAGCAGTAGTTTTGCCACCAGACGGAAGTGATTACGAATTATGGCTTACCGATGTGGTAGCCGGACGTATCTATGCGCAAGATTTAATTCAAAGTATAGCGGCAACAGGAATTAGCATAGTATTCACTATTTTATATCCAGACGATATAGGGCTTGGAAAATGGGGCACCATATATTCAGAAATTTCTGAAATATACGGACCATAAGGATTTGTATGGGACAACCATTAACATTAACCGGATCGCAGATTATACTTTATATTAATAACACTTCGTATAAAGTTGTGCAATCAATAACATTAGACTTTGACTATACCGAAGATAGTATTTATGGAATCGACACTCCTTGGGCACAAGAAATTGCTGGCGGAAGAGCAATGGTTCGTGGAAAGGTCACTGGATTACGCACTAAATTAAGTGGAGGCTTACAAGGTTCTAATTTGCGTCCACTTTTTACCGATTTAGCGGCATCACCTTATGTTTCTATCAGAATAGAAGACCGTTCTACTGGGGAAAGTATTGTATTGATTCAAAATGCCAAAGTAACCAATGAATCACACACCATCGCGACCGGCGGAACTTACAAATTGAATTTTGATTTCGTTGGTCAGATTCCGTTGTTTGCTTTAGATAGAGCAGATTAGTCTATTGTTTTATTCCCCTTTCTAATATTGTCATCATACCACAAGGGCTGTAAATTTGTGTAATGACACGCCTCTTTAAATTGTTTTAGATCGGAAAGTTGAAATTTAGACAGCGGCTTTATATGGTCTATATGCCACCCCATTCTTCCATGATTTTCCCACGTCATACCGTCCTGAAATAAAGATTCCAAATGTTTTTTTAATTCGAATAGAGTACATCCGAGATGCCTAATCGAAGAACCTGGTTTTTTGTTTCTTATTAGCACATTACTTAACCTGGTTCTAATAGTTGCGGCTAATTTAAATTCTATACTTGTTAATCTTTTCCTTTTTGTATATTCCGAAGTAGCCTTTCTACCCTTTGCCGTTTTCTTTTGTTTAAGTCTACGATTATTATCGCAAAATTTACATATTGTGGTGCGCCCATTTACACACGCAACGTTTGCATAAAATTCATTGATATTTTTTCTTTTATTACATGTCCTACAAATTCTATATAGTTTATCTTTTTGCGACGCATTTCGTCTCCTGATGCCAAGACGAATCAGTTTGTGTCCAATAGCATATGCGCTTCTATAATCCAATAGCTTCTTTAGATTTGGATCGTGAGCATGCGCTATCACCATTTTTATCTCTTCATCAGACCATTTCATTTTTTTGAATTTCGTTTATTATATTAATTATTTGATCAATAGATACTGGTTTAAAATTCCACACATCTACTCCAACATTAATCATTCTCTTTCTTATTCTCCATTTTTCATGGACATGGCCGTTCAATAAAAATCGTCCGTCATCTTTTGGTCTAAACTTACCATGTCTAATATCTTGACTAGAACCACTCTCTAGATAGGGAAGATGATTGATATTCACCCTCGCAACGCCTGGAATATCTAGTTCTCCAGAGATATGAACTTCAGAAAAACCATTGTCGATATATTTTTGAATCCATTTCTTTTGATTCTCTTCATTACGACTCTTTTTGTGAGCTGGATGGCAGTAATCATGATTTCCCGCGTATAAAATTTTCACGCCATTTAGTCGTTTTGTATAAAGTTCTACCGATCGAAATGCCATGCTAAAATCGCCCAAATAGTACACGGTATCGTTGGGCATTACCGTTTCATTCCATTTTAAAATCATATCCTCATTCATGCGCTCCACGGTATCATAAGGACGCGCACAGTATTTTATCACGTTCTGATGGTAGAAATGGTGATCTGATGTGAAATAGATCATTTTAATCCCCCGAATTTTTTGACTAGATGAAACCAAAGCCTAAAAGTATTTTTCGCATCTGCTAAAGCGGTGTGTTGTTTTCCTTCAAAACTGATACCCAGTGATTCACAAGTATCTTTTAGTCCACCGCCCACCTTTTTATTATTGTAAAGTTGTATACTTTGAAAAATACTTTTAACGTCAATTACCCTATGACCCATAAAATTTTCACGCCCCGCCTTTAATATGTCTGTGGGATAGGCTTCATTATAAATATGGTAGCTATCATTGGACGCACCAACCCCATATACTAATGGATTTTTAAAGCATTTATATTTTTTATGAAATGAATATAAGTCTTCATACGCCTCTCTAATGGATGGGGCATTCGAAACATCTGCCGTTTTAATGCCGGTTACCCCTGTGATATATTCCGAAATTAATTCTTGTGGATCTACATATGTTTCGAAAGTGTCCAAAAGCTCTCCGGTAGGCAAGTGGTACGCGGCGGCGCCAATTTGTATTGTGTGCCCAGAGGGCTGCATATATTCGCAATCCAATGACATGATTCTCATAGGTAAACTACTTTCGTAAATTTAATTTCTGTTCTATCTCTTAGATGGGTAAGTGCCATTCCATTTTTATCTAGCAACCAATATTCTGGCTTACCGCCCCCACCGCATGCGCATGCGCCTTCTTTCCCAGACACCGTCAATACATATTGAACCCTTTTATCTGAGTCGTATGTACATTCGTACAGTCCGTAATAACCCATCTTTACTAAGTATTGGGCGTCTGCCGGTAAATGCGGTAAGTTCATTTATAAAACTCTTCTTTCCCACAATTTTCGCATTTGTGCCAGCTAGCAACTATTATCATTCCACTTTTGAATTCTTTGAATGATCGTTCTTCTCCCCAAACATGATGCTCACGCTTACAACCAAGATATGCGATGACCGCGACTGAGGCAAATATAAAAGATACAACAGCAAGTGCTACTAAGATGCCAAAAATTATTGCTTCTAAGAGATTCATTACTCAATCTTTCTTGGGCCACAAGTTAAATAATCCTTGTGTTCTGCATCCAGTAACAATGTCACACCTTTGACGTATTTAAGGTTTCTGGGTTCCCCCGGAACCACTTGGCTTGGATTATACGTACCCGAATTATAAGCGCTGACTGCTTTACACCAATCCCCTTCATATCTGTCCAATTGATACTTTAGATAGATGGCAGCCAATTCAGCATTGACTTCAGGATTCATTAGACCGTCGGCACCGTCTTTATAGCCCATAGCTTTAGCTGTACCCAATTTCAATTGGCATAAGCCGTAGCTAGGGCTTCCGTGGTCTTGTGGGGCGATTACGTTTTGTAGGTTGGACTCGTGGGTACAAATAGCCAATAGGAGGGCGCCAGGGACGCCTACAGCCTTTGCAGCAGCCAAAATAACGCTTGTGAGATAGGGAATGGTATACATCAGTGCCTCCACCCCATATAGTACCGGAAATGTGAGATTTGTCCAGTTAAGAGGTCTCTTCGCTACCTTTTCTAATGATTCCTTTAACTTGTAGAGTATAAAGTTTTGGCTTAGTCCGGTTTAGACAATTTGGAGCATTACTACAGATCCTATAATACCAAGTTTCTCCGCCGCGATTATATACGAAAATTTCGAGATAACCGGTTTCACATTCCCTACAAGTCCATGATTTCTTTAAGTTTTCTAAGATTTCTTTGCCCTGTTCGGCTCTATCTTCTTTATAATGTTCATTAATAAGGTCTTTAATTGTATCGTACCGATCGAGATCTAGCCTCGCAATTTGTTTTCGAAGAGAGCTAATTTGGCGTTTTAATTTGTCATTTTCATTCTTTAGACGCTGTTCTTTAGTGTTACCGTACCTATCTGTTCTATTTTTGCTCATATTATTAAGATTCATCCACTATCTCTTAAATCTATATGATAAATAAAGGATAGTAAACGATTTTATTGACAACCCATAACCACAATCTTAATGAGAGACCTATCTAAGTAATCAAGGGTAATTATGGCAGTACAACGAAGAGTAAATTGGATTTCCGAACAGATGGTGCAGTTGCCGGATATGCGCATGATCGAGTCGGCTGCGTCCAATGACTGGGACCAAGGTATTCAGGCAATAATTACTGGAACTACGCAAGGTTATATAATCCGTGGTTTCAACATCTTGATGGCTAATGCCATCGGAAATGCTGCCTCTAATCTGCAGCTTCAGGTCGATCCAGGTGCCCTTCTTCACATTTTAGCAAGTCAATCTGGCACAATATACATGGTACCTCCTGGTACTCCAGCGCAACAGCTTAATTCGGTTACCAATTCTAATATCACTGGTTCTTTTTCTCCCAATTCTATTAACTATGTAAGTGTTGATTATATTCGTTTTTTAGATGATAGTACCGATGCCCAAGTTTATATTTGGGACCCCACTTCAGATACAACCACCACCACTAACGCACCGCGCGCTAATATTTTAACTTACGTAATCAATATTTCTACGGTTGCTCCAAGCGGTAATTTACTACCAATTGCAGCAGTCTTAACCGATGCCGGCAATAACGTTTTAAGTATTTCCGATGAACGATGGCTCCTGTATAGGCTCGGTACTGGCGGAACCAATCCAAATCCGCAATTTGTGTATCCCTGGCCAGAAGGTAGAGCTGAAAATCCATTTACCTCTACCTCTGATAGCGTCGACCCCTTCAGTGGCGGTGATAAGGCGATAAGCGATCTAAAAGATTGGATGAATGCGGTAATGACTTCTTTCGAGGAAATCAAGGGAAGTACATATTGGTATTCAGCAACTAATTCTGATTCATTAGTTTATCTGCGCGAAGACTTAGGTAATACCGTTATCACTGGTGCCGGAGAGATTTCTCACGGTATCTTGCCAAACTCTATACCTGTTTTAATGACCACCGGCAATACTTCCATAGGTGGTGGCCTCCTAGGGTCTGCAGGAAGCTATGCCATTTTAGCGGCTACTGCGGTAACCAATACTGGATTCAGCATTCTGACCGGCGATTTAGGCATTAGCCCTGGAACATCCATCGTCGGATTTCCTCCCGGAACTTATTCTGGAACAGAAGACATTGCTAATCTGGCCTCCGGGGCCGGCCAATCCGCAGCGCTATCCGCTTTTACTTCTGGAAACGCATTAACAGCTACTGCAATACCTGCTATCTTAGACGGACAGACTTTAACTCCAGGAGTTTATAAAGAAGCTTCCGGAACTTTTAATTTGGCCGCATCTGGCCCTGGTACTTTGACCCTGAACGGTGCCGGCGTCTATATATTTCAATGCTCTAGCACCCTTACTACTGGTGCCGGTGGAACTCCCACAATCACTCTTACTGGCGGAGCGACCGCAGATAACGTATACTGGTTGGTAGGTTCTTCTGCCACAATTAATTCTGGAACAGCGGGCACTTTTCAAGGTAGTATTGTTGCTCAGACTAGTATCACCGATACCATTGGCGGAACTGTCAATGGTAGTTTGATTGCTTTAACTGGTGCTGTAACACTAAGTGCAGCTTCTATCATTAATGCAGTTGGAACTGGTGGCGCCAACCTGTTAACCAATTTGGGTTCTGTAGTTGGACTGTTACCTGGTCAATTTATTTTTGCTCCAGGAGTTCCTACTGGCACTACAATAGTTAGTATTTTGGGTAGTACGGTCACTATGTCTAGAAACGCTACTTCCAATGGAGTTGGAATTGGAGTTTCATTCTTTGATCCGTCCGTTATTACGGTACCCGGACAAATTAATTGGGACTTGCCTATTTTTATTGATGTAATAGGTTCTTCCCTTAGTTATGAGTTAGCGGCTAATCCAAGTTCAACAGATATCACTTTAGCTAACGATCAAGTAGCCTATATAACCTTAGTACGTGGCCAATCAATTACTCCTAACTTGATTTTTACTAATGGAAGTGCTTCGGTAACATCAGTAGGATTGATCCCCTGGACTAATTTGTTATTGCCAGGAGATTTTGTTAAACTTGGTACAGACACCGATTCTGGTTACTACGAAATTCTTACTGTTAATTCTCTAACCCAGGTAACCCTTACTATTCCGTTTGCAGCAGCAAGTACCGGGGCCGCTGGAGCCCAAGCCCAATATGCGTTTGGATCTTATTCCGCTTCTGCTACGCCAAGTACCACTAGAGATATTTTTATAGCAGATCGTCCTGCAGTACCTATCACCGCCAATACTTTTTGGCTCTTCGTGCGAGAAGACAACGGCGGTTCTCCCAAAGTATATGTAAGATTTTTAGGTGCAGAATTAGACAATGGAACTAACGTAGAAGTAGGTGGAACCACACCAGAACAATTATTGCAATATATCGGTTCTCCTAATTTTGCTGCAACTAAACCGCAATACGTTCTAGCGCTTGATCCTGGATCGGTAGCTCAGATAACCAGCATCACCACCGGCAATGCGGCCTCGATGGCTTCTGATCAATATTTTTACATTTATTCTTCTGCTAATGCTAGGACTTACGCTGTTTGGGTTAATAAGGATGGTACTGGAATACAGCCAAATGTTCCGTTCGCCACAAATTATGTCGAATGGAACATTACTACTGGGCAAACAGCCACTCAAACAGCAACCTCTTTAGCTGCCGCATTAAACGCCACCATTAATAGCGATTTTAACGCATCTTCTATTGGCCCTATAGTTACTGTAATCAATACTTCTGCTGGTACTTCTACTACTGCTCTAAACGTTTCCGTTGGCAGTGGTGGTGGCGTACTTGGATCGGCCGGTAGCTATGCCATCCTAGCGGCCTCCGCAGTAACCAACACCGGTTCTAGCGTACTAACCGGTAATTTGGGCATCAGTCCTGGCACGTCGATATCTGGATTCCCACCCGGAACTTATTCCGGAACAGAAAATATAGCTAATACGGCATCGGCAACGGCTCAATCAGATGCCCTTTCCGCCTATACTACTTTAGCTGGAATGACCGCAACCCCTATTTCTGCAAATCTGGATGGAGTTACGCTGACTCCTGGGGTGTACACGGAATCTACCGGAACTTTTCATTTGGCATCCTCTGGGCCCGCAACACTCACTTTTAATGGCGCTGGAACATACGTAATTCACGCAGCATCAACGCTCACCACAGGCGCTGGTGGTATTCCGACTATGAATTTGACTGGTGGCGCAACTGCTGCCAACATTTATTGGGTGGTTGGAAGTTCTGCTACAATTAACTCCGGATCCGCTGGTACCTTCCAAGGTAGCATCCTTGCTCAAGCAAGTATCACTGATACTTTAGGCGGGACAGTTAACGGGAGCTTAATAGCTTTGACTGGTGCTGTAACCTTAAGTGCTGCCGCAAATGTCACAGCTGCTGGTGGTGCCCCCTCATTAGTTATTTCATTAACCCAATCCGGTACCGGACTGGGGAATTTCATCGTCCACGATGGCGATAATTTAACATTAGCTGTTAAAGAATTGGATGCTGAAATCGGCACAATTCTAAACGATATCAATGCACCAACATACGATGAAACCGTATCCGTCGTTGCTTCTGGGGCAACTCCTCCAACATCTATTAATGGACCACTTCCAAGCACTACAATTGTTATTTTGCCCAATAATACTAGGGCTGGCAATGCAGAGCAATTTTATTTGGTAAATTCTGGAAAGCTCATAGTATTTTTAAATGGACAAGAATTAACGGTACATGACGATTATTCTGAGGTCGGAGCTGTCGGCGCATTAAGTAATCAAATTGAAATTTTAAGAGCATTAGATGTTGGAGATTTATTAGAATTTAGACTTATTGCCGGTGGCGGTGGTGGATTAGCCGGCCCGGTAGGCCCATTAGGTCCAGCAGGCCCGACGGGCCCGGCAGGACACGATGCCGCTGGTGGTCCAGTTGCCATTTCTACTAAAACTAGTAACTATACAGTTCTTACATCAGACAATGTTCTTTTGGCTAACTGTACTTCAGGCGCAGTAACATTCTCGTTGCCTCCCGTCGCAACCGCCACTGGACATGTTTTCTATTTTAAAAAGATAGATTCAACCCTGAATGCGATGATAATCGCGGCCAATGGCTCAGATCTGATCGATGGCTTTAGTACCCTCACTACGACAGTACAATATGAAGCTTTTACCTTGATGAACGATGGCACGTCATGGTGGATATTCTAATGGGATGGAAATTTTAAATGGCTTACGATCCAAATTTTGTAGGTGCTACGGCACGCGTTACTTCTCTCGATCTACTGGGCAGTACGTCTGGCGTTGTAAATATTCTAGCATACGCTACGAGTGCTAATTATTCTCTAATATTGCCACAAACGCAAGGCGTAGGCGCCCTCACTAACGATGGTTCTGGAAATTTAAGTTGGTCTCCCAGCTCATTATCTGTTGGCGCATTTGATGGAGAAATAACGCCATCTGACAATGGACTAACATTCACTAGTGGAATACTGTACGCGCAAAGTGCTTCTGCAACAGAACCCGGAATGGTTAATACCACCGCCCAAACTTTTGTTGGCGATAAAACTTTTAGCAATCCTTCTACCACTATTCCGGCACAGGTTATCGTTCAAAGCGACGTTCATGGGTTATATTTAAGAAATACTCCTACGGGATATGTTATTCCAGATACAGGAGAATCCCCAGACCAAGGCCAAGTATACAGCACTGGTACTGGTGGTCTTATCCTTGGAGCTGCCATTGGAACTGGAAGCTCTGCCACGGCAGGTATCGACCTTTTTATTGGATCTTTTGATACCAACACCGCTAACAGCCCCCCAACCTGGGTTGCTTCCTTTAACACACAAGCTCACTTTCTATCTGGAACTTCGGCCAATCCAGGAATAACTTTCCTAGAAGACGGCGGTAGCGGTTTTCAATATGATCCTGGCACTCACACTGTTTCTATTAGTGTGCAAGGGAATACCGTAGCTAACTTTCGAGCCTCTGCTATGGGCGGCGCCGCCCTAGGAAACCGGTTGACGTTGGGAGACACTACTATAGAACCATTTGGGGCTTCTGTGGGTCTTACCTTTTTTAATGGCGTTGCTCTCTCAGCAGGAGCCGATCAATCAGCAGGATTCTATTATACTGCCATAGGTCCGGGAGCAAATGATACTTTCTATGGGCTAGACATTTTGATTAACACTGCGCATATGACCACTAACATTGGTAACAATGCAGCATCGATCGTTATCGAACCTGTAGGAGTAACCGGCTTTACTTGCAACCTTTATAATCAAATCTATCTAATACGCGATACAGTATTTGGAACCAATCATGCTGCGATTGCTGATAATACTTCTTACACTGGAACGTATGGCCTTAACTTCGCTACCACCAATCCTAGCTTCTTTGCTGGCAGTCTTCTAACCGGCTCCAATCTAGTATTTCAAGCGGTATCGGGCGGTCTACAATTTCAAAGTGGGTCTGATGCTCGAGTGGGGCAGGCAACTTTGGTTGCAGGAACGGTAACGATATCCAATGCATCTGTTACTGCCAACACTAGAGTGTTAACCTCTGTATCGACACCAGGAGGTGTCCAGGGTTCTTTAAGTTATACCACAGTCGCTGCGACCTCTTTAACTATCAATTCTTCTAATGTTGCAGATACCTCTACTGTAGATTACGTGCTTTATGAGGTTAACTAAAATATTAATATTTTCATGATATAATATTAAAAGAGAGTAAATATGGCTGAAACATTTTTAGACATTAGACAGAGTCAAACTAGGGTTTTGCAAGATCAGTTAAACGCTGCATCATTCATTCCCATGGATTCTACGTTAGCCTCTATAAATAGTGAACTAACTACCCCAGGAAGATTGATCGCTCAGTTCATCCCCTCGCTAACAGTAATAGTGGGCGCTGGTACTGTAGTAAATCCAAATACATCAAAAAACAGAGTATTGCCATTTATAGACAATATACCCACCCATTTTACTGGCGGGACTATTACTTTCCCATCAACTACTGGTAATATAACCGTAAGTGCTGGCCCCAGCGTGCCCATCACTATAGGGGCTAACCAATTTGTAGCCGTATTGGTTCAATTAGATTCTTCTGAAAATATTCAATTAGTAGTTGGAGCACCAGCGTCAAGCCTAGGCACCGTAGTAATTCCAACTGGTTCATCCGCCTTTTTAGCTATAGGGTATATTATAGTTCAGTCTAATGGCTCCAGCGTTATACAGAATATTACCAATGCAATGCTATATCAATTTTCTAGCGTTGCTTCTTTAAATTTAACAGGAGTTTTGCCATTCAATCAAGGTGGTACGGGCCAAAGCTCTCCGTGGAATGCCGATGGTGTAATTTATGCCGCTAGCACCACCGCTCTCGCTAGCACTTTAGTTGGCTCGGCTGGTCAAGTACTGTTTAGCAATGGACCAGGCCTCGCGCCATCATTTCAAACGTTATCAATGAATTCCATAACAAATGCTCTAATAAATGGAGCTTTTGATTTTGCGCAACGTGGTACGACGAGCACGACCAACGGCAGCAGCACTTCTGGAACCACAGGAACATGGATTAGCGGGGCAAATACTGTAAGTGTTAACACTACAACCGGTATTAATGTGGGAAGTATAATTGCGTCGGGAACTGCCACTCCATTTGGAAATACCGTTGTTAATATTTCCGGTTCAACGGTGACCATGTTAAATAAATTTACATCTTCTGGTACCGCTCAGCCTATAACTTTTTCAGATATATCAGATTATGTACTAGATCGTTGGTACACAACCGTACATATGGGTACCAATTCTAGTGGGGGTGTGGTAACCACTTCACAAATTCCTGGCACATTATCTGGTTCCAAATATGCGGCTCAAATTCAAATAACCACATCTTTCAATCAAATTGCCAGTGTGTATCTTTCGCAGGCACTGGAAAATTTTAATTCATTACCTTTTTACGGTCAGAATGGTTCATTTTCAGTTAATTTAAAGGCTCTTGGTAATGTTAATTCCATTGCAATCCAATTTTTTTCTAATACTGCTGAAAATAAACTAATCGATCCAATCGGTTCTCCCGTATTGGTAGCGGTCAATTCCTCATCCTTTACTTTGGGTACAATTGCCAATCAAGCAATGGGTACGGCATGGACCACCTCGGGGGTAGTTGGAATCAGAATTAGTATAGCCGGCGTATCTTCTGGCCAAATTTTTAATTTAAATAATGGATTTATAGTAGAACAGGCCATGATGAATGTTGGATCACCGGCTACCTTCAGTCGATGCGGAGCTTCTATACAAGAAGAACTTGCATTATGCCAACGATATTATGAAAAAACTTACAATCAATCTGATGCGCCAGGAACAGTTAATGGTGTAGGTAACAGTGTAACCGCTACTTTTGGAGACGGCGTAGGTAATCATATATTCGGCGCTAGATTTGCTGTCAGTAAACGTGTTGCACCGAGTTCATATAACGTTAATACATACAATCAGGGTGGTACAATTAATGTGATAGATTATTTTGACTCAGCAGCCTCTGGAGCTGCTACTGTAGGCACAATGCTTCCCGGAGAAACTGCGTTTCAAGCAACGGCAGGCCTCTACGCTGCCCTATCGCCGGCTAGAGCCATATTTCATTGGACTGCCGACGCTGAGATTTAAATATGCGTAATGAATTAAGGGCTGTAGCTATTGCAGCATTGCTTATCATGTTTATGTATTGGATAGGTTCTAGTATCAATCAAGTAATATTAGATTACGCACATCTTTTGGGACTTCACTAGCGTTTTGTTTTCTTCATAGCGGAAATCAAGTTTCTGGGCATGTTTTCATTGTTACGAATCAAATCGTACAATTTATCCTTGACATCTTTATCTTTCAGACTGTCTGCAAAATCGTAAAACGATTTGAGCACATGAACATATGTATTGCACAGCGCTTCTCCTGCTGGTGTCAGAGATGCAGAGCCATCTATTCTAGCTAAATTTTTAACTCTAGCCGCTATCTTATAAATATCATTACTGTTATTTTGTGCCAGTTCCCATTCTTCCATTTCATTCGGGGATAGTCCATCAGGCGGATATTTATTCATTACTTTCCCACTCGGTTGCAATTCCCAGTTTAGTCTGGTTACCAGTCTTGGGCACTTTAAATAGTGTTCGTAATCGTTTTATTTCAACGACCAATTCTTTCTTTTCACGATATGTCGCGTTAACGAGGGCCGTAAGATGGTCAATGGTGAATTGTTCGGTATGTTCTACTATATACGGAACATCACGATGATTTTTTAGGATTGCCTTAAGGTATGCCTCGCGCGCCTTCTCGGTAGGCATCCCGATCTTAATTACATGACTGAAACGTCCAGGTCTATTGTAGATACGCGGATCTAGTAGTTCTGGATAATTTGTTGTAGCAATAAACATCACATTATTAATAGTTTTTGCACTATCCAGCATCTCTAAATATACGGATTCTCCATAATTCTGGATTAGGGAATCAATATCTTCTAATATAACAATGCATTTTCTATTTTTTTCTACTCTAGAAAAATCAGTTAAAAATGCCATCATGCTCGATGGATGATTGGAGCCAAAAAACACGGTACCGCCACGCTCTATAAGTTTATTACTCACGATTTGAATTGTGCATGATTTACCGGAGCCGGGAGGTCCATAAATAAGGATGCCTGTAGAAAAACGAGCGCCTCCAACAACGAATTCATTACCTTCCTTATAGTCTTTTTCACTATCCCAAAAATTTTCCACTATACGAATTACATCGTCTGAACGCATTTCGGGTAATTCTAAAAGCAATCCAGATGGCGGCAAAGATGGAACCGCAAATACGCCATGATTGTCAACGCAAATATCGTAAGCACCAGGAGGTAAAGTTGGAACCGTAGGTGTGGTGGCCATATAGCCTTGGCCATACAAAGCATATTGAGATACTTGTCCTGGATTCAAAGGCCCTTCCGATTCAACCGCCTTTTGGGGCGTCGCACCACGTAAATTGCGTTCTTTTCGTGCCTGCTGTCCTCTAACGGAACTAGTTGTATTTGCGAAATCTTCTGCATCTTTCAATTCATCAGACATAATAATCTCCTAATTGAATATTCTACTTGCTTCGTTTATACATTTGAAAAAGAGATTTTTTCAATCTTTTTTGAGCATTCACCCCTACCGGCTCTAGAACCTTCTCGTATTTTACTATAACGGCCCAAGCCTGCTCTTCTGTCATAGAAGCTATGGTATCTTCGTCCACTTCAATTTCTACAAAATGATCAGGATTCTTTGGTTTACCATCAGTGGTATCGTAAACAGTATAAAATACTAAGGTAGCATCAGACAATTTATATATATGGCAATTTTTTATGATTGAAGAATTAAGTTCCAAACAATGATGATGCATTTGTTCAAATATTACTGCGTCTTCAGTTTTTTGAGCAATATCGGTATTTAATTCTTTTCGTTGAATATTATTTTTAGAATCTTTTGGCTTATATTTAAATGTAACCTGACGCCTGCCATTATCAAGACCAAAAGAGGGCTTTCTGTAACGTCCAAAAGTGCCCTCGGAATCCCACTGTGGATTGTGCTCAAACCACCATTTTGGATAAGTAAAATAATAATCAGGCCCCTCAACGTATATGAAACTTTTATTGTCTGGAAGCTCTCCCACTATTTGTTTGAACATCGGAAGATTTCTGTCTTCCACGCGATATTTTGTTTCAAATTCAACGTGTTCTAGACTTTTTATTTCATCGGCCATTCTTAGCCCCCACCTTACTTTGTTTATTTTTAGAAATTGGTTCTGGCAGCACGGCGTCCGCTAATCCAATGGCGATAGATTCTTTGGCAGTTAGAAATGTATCATGATCCAAAATTACTTTTAATTGTTCAAGTGTATAGGCTGGATGTTTCTCTTGAATTCTTTCAAGATATACCCTCTCCATCCATTGGTCAAGTTTTCCATATTCTTTAGATACTCTCTGAACGGTCTTGGCGTGCCCAGAAATTTCCATTGTGCCATAATGTATCATTTGCCTAGAATTAGGTGACATCAATCGAGTATGAGCGGCTTGTAAGATAACTGAGCCCATGCTCATGGCATGTCCAAATACTTTTATAGTAACTTCGGAAGCGCAATGACGAATGGCATCATAAATAGCCATTCCGTGATATTCATCGCCGCCGACGTTGTTCATGATAACAGTAATTGGATCGTTAGAAGTGTTATCTAGAATAATAAGATTTTTTATGAAACGCTCTGCCATTAAGGCGTCGGTGCCACTTTCATTGTTATCGTCTGCAGTCTCAGAACCCATGTAAATAGTGCGCGTGGGAACGTAGAGTTTAAAATCATGAAATTTATCAATATCGTCGCGATTTAAACGCTTAGACATTATCGTTTCCAATCGTAAAAACATTATCGATAGCTTGAGAAGAGTATGCCACTATCAACGTTTCGTCAGCAAAAAGGGTTAGGGCGATTAGAGCTTCATCTAAAGTAGGATAGCGAGCTATTGTTTTATTGCCTACCTCTTTAAGGCTACAATCTGAAGAACTTCCGGATATAAGCGCAGCATGCTCCACAATATGGAATGGGTCATCCGAATAATGAACCACCTCTAGAGTATATTTTGGATGAGAAAAATTCTTTTCCATTACTTTTTCCTTTCGCGCGCCCACTTATAGGCACTATGAATGGTAGTCTCCCATTCCTTTTCCTTAAAGTCTCTGTCGGGTTGAAAAAACCCTCTCAGCCCTTCAATGGTATCATCTTCACTCACTCCTGCCAAGGCAAATTCCACCCCCACCATGAACCATTGTTTGTTTCTGTTCGGTGGATGAATGCCTCGATTTACCAATAAATCGCTGATCTTAGGCCTTACACGCTCTAAAATGGTTTTATCTACAATTCCAACTTGTTGTTTTTCTTTAGGTTTTGCATTTGGATGTTGCCTAAGCCAATCGCCTAACTCGGCCATCGTTACAACCCCACGATATTCCAACAATTTTTGCTGCTTTTCTGGTTCTCTGAAAGCTCCAGGAATTCGGATGCTTCTGGATGGATTTTTGGTATTTTGGTCTGCCAAGGTTGCTATATTCAAAATCCATTCCGAGAATGTCCTATAAACGCTTTCGGAGGGAAGATCCATGTCAAGGCTTATGAGAAAGTGAATGCTCTTGTTACCACTGAATATAGCCGCAGAATAGGGCATTTTAAGCTGCTTTACGTACGCCAATTGATCATTTATGGCTCCGTAGTCCATTTCTACTAAAAAATTGCGGTAAGCCGTACAATTTAGGTCATTTCGGTATCCCTTAATTGGATTCAAGGCACATAGAATGGGAACATCGCTATCCACTGTTTCAATAGCATCTTCAAAGTTCATATTACGCTTAGCAACACTATCTTCGGTGGGAACCAGGACGACTGGTCCGTTGAGGGCGTTATCTAGTGGAATAGAATGATATCCGAACTGATTGGGGCTAACACAGATTGCCTCCCCAGGACGGAACATCAAGGTAAGTACTTGTTTTCCTGTTTCATGCACCGTTAACCGCCAGGGTGTTCGCGTTTATATCGATAGGCTTCTTTTTGAAAGAAATTTTGATACAATCTGACCGATAAAATCAACGGACTCAGGACTAAAAACAGGGCACAAAGGGATAAACCACGGATCGTGCTGCCTACAAATCTCAGCGAAGAATATGTGTTGTACTTAATGTCACGCATCTAATATCTCCTGATAGTCCTTAGTACCGGAAACCAGAGCGATAATTTCATTTTTCCAGTCTGTATCTGGTTCACCGAATGTGCTGTTGAGCGTCTTTGAAAACTGAAACCACCAAGCATTGTGCATTTCCGGGGCTGCAAACAAATAGCTTTCCTTGATAGATTCCAATGTTACAGTTAGTTCATCTTTTTTTGAAAAATCATTTGGAACCAATTTTAAAGTGGCATCAATTACTTTATCTAGCGGTCTCATGCGGTCGTACTTCCTGCTGCGCTATCCTGTACCTGCTTTGCAGCATTATCCGCATCTTCTTTGGCCTTCTTAGCTGCCTGCTCTTCCGCAAGCTTTGCGAAAAACTCTTCTCGCTTCTTTGTAATTTCAGCGCGTAACGTATCCAATTTCTTCTTTTCTTCGACCATGTATTCTAGGACAGATTCAACGGTGTGATGTTTAGGCACATATTGAAGAGCACCGTTTTTAAGAACGGGCTTCTTAACTTTTTGAGTGGTAGGGACATCTCCCTCTTTCTCTGCGGGGACTGTCTCCTCCACTTCCTCGGTTACCAATTCGGAGTAACCTTTATTAATAAGTTTTTGCCAACGACTACTAGAGCCAAATACAGCTTTAGAGAGACTGTCGATTTCTTTTCGTTCAACTTTTTGCATTCTCATTCTCCTCAATTTTGTTCACAGAAAATCCTTCAACTTGCCTGGTTAAAAGAAAAATTTTTTCATTCAAACATGCGTTCCTATCGAAATCCAATTCAAGAATGTCGTATGTTTTTAACAAATCAAACGCTTTCAGAGCCGCTCCAGCTTCACTTTCAGCAAATACCTCTCTGTATCCACCACTATTGCCAATAAAAATGGATCGAATATCTATTCATTTTTCTTTCCCTCTGCGGCCTCTTTCTTACCGCAATTACAATCATTACAATACCCTAAATTTACCGGTGGTTCAACCTTTATTTCTGGCTGACTCACCGTGGCAAACTTGATATCTCCATCGATTTCTACGCTAAAGATGAACACCTTATTGTTCGGAAATACCTTGTGAAACTGTTCGGCCATCTTTTGAATATGTACATTTTCAATGTAACTATTTTTGACAGTAACCATTAAGGTGTCGCCCTTTTGAAGATTGATTTTCTGTGCCTCTATCTCTATGAAAGAATAGTTATTTTTGATTTGTTCGGATTCCTCTTCCTGTTTGGACTCAACCAATGTGGCTTTGCGCATAGCTTCGGTATCGCTGTAGGCTTGTCTACATAGTTCATTACAAAATACTACATTAAAATCTGTTGCTTTAGAGCACCATCCACATTTATTTGGGGTCATTGTCATCTTTTTTCTCCTCTTTATTTTCAGTAACTACTGGCATTTTAATAGATCTATCAGCTCTATCTTTTTCTTCTTTAGCATTCATTCTAGCAATATTATCCCTAAATTCTTCCGTATACATGACATGTTGACCTTTTTCGAACCCCGTTTCTAATTCTTGTCCTACCGCCTCATTGAAACGGCTCTTGTGAATGACCCAAGCAGTTTTTCTAAGAGGTTTATTGGGCACCAATTCAACAGAGCAAGTACATACGTTACTAATTACTTTACTGCCTTCTACTCGTATTTTAAACGGCGTATTAGCATCATCCCTCGGTCTTACTTGCGCCAAGACCACAATGGGTGCCGGATAAATATTTTTATATTGATCGAGTCTTTTAGCTAGAGCGGCTTGTACCTGATACTCAGTAAGCCTAGGATCGTTAGTAGAAAATTGAACATTCTGGTAATAGTCTAAAATTACAGCGTCATAATATTCGCCTTTACTTAATAGATTATCGAAAACTCTACAAATTCCTTCCAAAGTGGTTGTTACTCCGAAGCCACCCTCATAAGTATTATCAACTACAGTAACCACTTTACTCATCCCGGCATAGGCAGAATTGAAGAAATTCACTTGTTCGTCATTAAATCTATCATGATTTACGTAAGCCCAACCCTTGGTCAAGCATAATACTCTATTGTAAACGTCTTCAGTCTTTTCTTCATTGGTTAAAACTAAAACACGCCTGGGTCTATCGTTTAATGGTTGCCTTATAATTCCTAAAATAATATTGGCTGCTGTAGTACTTTTTCCATCTCCAGTACTACCCCCAACTAGAATCAAATTCTTTCTATAAAAAGGAATAGCGTCATCAAAAGTTTTATTTATAAATCCCATTTTCTTTTTAGCTGCCGACATATAGTCGGTATTTTCTTTCTTAAGTTTTTCTATAGCCTCCCTAGAAAGTGCGCCGTAATCAGCATTTTTAGCTAATTCTTTTTCCTTTTCCGCATCCGTTAATCTCTGCAATTCATTATTTAATCGATTTTCTTTAACTACCAACTCTTTATCGAGGATTTCTTTCCTCTTTTTTTCGCGCGCAGCATCCCTCTCGATATATTCTAATTGCTCTTTTATTTTTTCGTCATCACTCACAGTTTAATTCCTAGTGAGGCAAAAACATCAGCATCTACTTGATATGTAGATTCTTCTTCTATCAATTGTCCAGAGGCGATTAGCTCTTTTTTTACATCTTCCCATTTCTTGGGTGGAACCGGAGGCTCTACCTTTACATCTAAGGTTGGGTTTGCGGCTCTATCCTTGATAGCCATCTCGTAATTCTTCATCTCGGAGGCATACCACGTTTCGTACTTAAGCTCGGCTTCCGATTTGGATACTTCGCACGATACCCTGGTAACCCCATGTTTTTTGGAATATTCAGACTCGGAACCATAGACATCCAAAACTACTCGTTCTAATTCTTTTTCTACACAAATAAAGGCCATGTTGTATTTTGCATTAGTAGCGTAAGTATGTTTAGGGCGCAGACAAAATTCTACTATCGTATTCTTGGTGGGACCACCCTTAAAGGCTCCCTTTTCGGCACCCAACTCTTTTAAATGATTAACTAAAATGGCGAGACATCTCTCTCTTTCTCGGGACTTAAAATCAAACCCATAATAAAGTGCACCAGATTTCGCCGTCATCTCCTTTCCGTGGTTTTTGGCCCATAACATTAGTTCTTCTTTCAAAATATACGTAGCCATATTATTCTAATTCCTTTAGAATCTTTCTAGCTATTTGAATTTCTTCTCTTAATATGCTTTTACTTTTATTATTATCGATAAATCTTTTAATCATTTTGGCTTTATCGATATTTGATTTTTCATTAAATTCTTCTTGTCTTTTGGCCCAAATATCTTGGTCTTCAAGTGTAAACAATAATTCTTCCGGATTCATATTATGAATGGTATCACGCGGACTCATATTGGCGCCATCCAAATCTACTATGCTAAGAGTTTTATTGGGCAGCGGTACGGCTATATAGTAATTATTTCCAAAAACGAAGGAAGAGTTGTCGAAAACTCCGGCCCTTTTCTTAATAGATTTATATATAGATGCATCAAGCTTCTTAAAACCTAACCGTTCGTAATTTTTTATCAAATCTTCCAAACGTTTGGGCGGGAAATTTGGTCCATAACAATAAAAGAATCCTTCTACTGAAAATCCTTTTATATTTTTAGCTTTTTGACGACAAATACGAATGAGGTCTTCCATTCGTTGTTTTAAAAATAATGTGAAATTGGCTTTATTTTTATCCAACAAATCATTCTTTTTGGGCATTTGAAATTGATGTTTAGTAAAAGTCTTAACAAACTCTTCATATTTCTTAGGCATTTTTTCCAATGAAAAAAGCCCTAAGAAATTCACCAAATGTACATTGGCAATATTAATTAAATCTTCTTTCTCTAATCCTATCAGAATTAGAAGTGGCCTATATGTAAAGAAAGATTTGCTGGCTAGATTTATGGCAATACGTTGATATGGTTCCATATCTCTAACTGTCGGATTGAAATTAACTTTGCGAAAATATTGATGTCTTATATAGCATAGTTCAAATTCGTCTTTGCAACTAATTTTCTTTTCACTTGCTTTTGGTCTATATATGCGCTTTCTCATGTAGTCCTTAAATTGAATTTGGCGGGTCGGGCTTGCGGCCCAACTCTAGCTGGCAATCGATCAGCCCCATACCCGAAATTTCTGTCGGCTCCTATGCATCGAAGCTCGGGTTGTTTAGTCTCTTTTTGCTAGTATCCCAACGGTTAGCGTGCAACCACGCCGCCGCCAAAAATGAATTAATGGGCCGGGCTTGATACCGGCTGGGCTACGATAAGATTCATTAAGTGCCACTTCGCGTACAGATCGCTACTGAGCACGCCCCGAAAATATACATCGTCCGTAACTCATGTTATTTTCTGCGTGTCCTTACGCCAGCCCTTCCTAGAATAGATATCTAGGCGCTAGCTCCACGCTGCCGTTAAATTTTAAAATAATTTCTTATACCAGGGCTTCTTGGCAGCTTCTTTCTCGGCTGCTTGCCTGGTATATTCTAATAATTCCTGTTTAGCTTCTTCTCGCCATTTCTCTCTAGCAGTAGCAGCTTCAGTACGAAGACGCTTAATTTCCGCCTGATCTTCCTGAGCCATCTTCTCTCGGAAATTGGACATATTCACATTATGCAAGCGATCTTCACGTTCTTTAATTTCAGCCTTAATGCGTTCCAAGTACTCTGGAGTTAAATCTTCAACAGAAGAAGTCTCATAGGTCTCGTCTTTCTGTTTCAATTCATCAACAAACTTACTTAAGGTGAGATCGCAATATTCATCAACCCAATCGGCGATGAAATATAAGCGTTGGTCATCATAATTGAACTTACCAAAAAGAATGGGGTCCTTTTCTCGAATCTTTTCCTTAGTGCTCTTTACCTTCTCATTGCTATAATCTAAAGAGAGGACGTAAAGTTCATCAAACAACCCTTTCGTTTGAACTTCCTTAACCTTCTTTTGAATCTTTGCTGGCAAGGCGCGTGGGAATTCTGCTAACTTATCGAATCGCACTGGATTATTATAACTTTTTTCATTCTCTGTAACCTGGTACCGAAACTTATCCACGTCCGCCTGATTCACATAAACATCGTAACCGCAAGCTGCTGCTTCAGATTCGCGAACCGCAACTACAAGAAGTTTAGAAAAAGTTTCATAGGCCGCATTCTGTCCCACTTCTTTGGTACTATTCACCAACGCTTGCAGCTTTTGTAAGCGCACCTTAAGTTTCTTAACCTGAGTCTTCGTTAGCTTTGACTTAACATAGCTAAAGTAAAGCTTAGGCCCAATGCGCTTTCTTTTACTGGTTCCTTGCGTTTCACCCTGCAAAGCAAAGCTGTGTGGATTGGAATATTGATATACTAGACCAGTTCCATCCGTGATGATAGCCTGTTGGGATATTGCGGTACTACCACTGTGGAATCCACCAATTACAAGATGGTCAGAATTGGCAGAAAGCGTTACATTGTTATAGCTCATAATTACTCCTTGGCGTCCAATTTCTTAACATCTTCCAGGATTTGCGCGGCGAGCTTTGGGTTATCCCTAATAGCTAGAGCGCATTCCTTCTTCCCGACCCATTTCTGATCGCCATAAGTGTAGGTGCGTCCTTCAAGTTTGATAACCCCAACGCCCTTGCCTAGGAAGAAAATCTCTTCGTGTTGGTTGATAATACCCTTAGCATAATCCAAAGTAAAGACCCCGGCACGCCCTTGCGGCCCTATGGAGTTGGCTTCACATTTAACATATACCTTATGGCCGGTCAGTAGGCTATTGTCACGAGCATCCTTGGCACCTTCGTCTTCAAAGGTCTTTCCCTCGATATCAATCTTATCTTCAGCAGAACCGGCCCTCTTAAGGGATATGAAATACTCGAAGGTATGCTTTACAAGCCAACTTTCAGCCATTTGTGTATCGGGACCACCTGGAGTAGCCTTTTGATTAGCACGAATCTGGCTGGTACCAATCAACAGAATCTTGTTTCGTTTACAAAAAGGAACCAACTTGTCCAGTCCAGTCTGAATTGTCAGCGCATGATCGCCACGCAGATGGTCTTCTACAGAATCGGCATCGCGACGTTTGATGCCTTGAATATTAGTCAAAGAATCAATGATAATCATACGTAACGGCATCCCATCTTGAACCATTGGCTCAATATCCTTACGAATTCTATCAAAAATCTCTACTGGATCTTTGGTATCGTAGATGACCATGCGATCCTTATCAATACCCGGAAAGACGCCGTGCTGGAGTGCTCCGCGAAGCTCAGTGTTAAAATAGATAGCAATGCCATTGGGGTCATTTTTCTGCATCTCAAGAATCATAGCGTAGCAACTGAGAGACTTACCAGCTTTCTGTTCCGAAAGAAGTAGAATGGAGGAATTCTTTGGAGCACCATTGCTCTTATTGGCAAATACCCAATTAAAATATGGACTTGGAGTGTATAGACAATTTTCCTTAGCGAAGGAATCATATTCATAATCCACCGCATCATCATACGCCTTAAGTTGCTTTAACCACGGATTACCTTTTGACTTCTTTTCTTCAGACATTACTTTTCTCCGATAGTGGGGCGAATATTTTGATATGGAACGCCGCTTTTAGAAATGAGATACATCTTTTGTCTCATATATTTGCACACGTTCTCTACCACTTTAATCTTGCCTTCAAAATTGCTACTCAGTGCCTTAAGCTGTCCCACTCTATCCAAAGCGGCTAAATAATCCGCATCTTTAATTAGAAAGGCATCTCTAAGGTCCGCATTATCTTGGTACTTGGGCTTACCCTGCATGTGCTCAGCGTAAGTGCCAAGAATAACGTTAGCCTTGGCTTCTCGTAAGGCCTTCTCTGCCAGAGTCAGTTGATAACCGATTGTAGATAGGTGATTTTTAAGAACACGATATGATTCGTTAAAGGCATGCTCAAGATCTGCATAACTAGCCGGACTTACAGTCTTAGCTTCGATATATCGATTCTCGGCCTCCCTAACCTTGCCCATTTGCAAAGAAAACGCTGGAGATTTACCAAAAGCAGGGATCTCCAGCGCATGATTATCGGGAAGGGATGTCAAATTAATCGTCTCGTCACCCATGAGCCACTTTACAGCTTAAGCAAAGCTAGAAATTCTGCATCGCTCATTTCTGATGCTCGCTGAGCGGTGGTTAGAGGCACTCCGGCCCCAGCATTGCTTCCATGCTGAACCGGCGGTTGAGTCAAAGTAGAAATTGGCGCGCTGAACTGTACAGACTGGTTAGCCATGGCAGGAGCGGGCGCTTGCACTGTAGTCACCACGGGAGCTGATGTCTGTGTCACCGATGCCACCGGTACTGGGGTTTGAAGAACCACCGCAGATGGGGTGGGAGTGGCCACCAAAGTAGGCTGAGACGCCGTCACAACCTCATCTTCCTCAACTCCACTCTCATCAGTCTCGGTATCCTGATTAGACTTAGAGTCGAGAATTTCATCTACTGCTTTCTCACCTTCCTGTACAATTCGAGCCACTTCTTCGGAGGTGGGCTTGGCAAATAGATTGGCTAGATTTGCTGCCTCCCTGTACTCATATACGGGGTTGCCATTCGCATCCGTTCCCTTAAGAACACAACAGCGACGCGCAATATCGTCAGTAATAGGATGAACTACATCTCGCTCTACATCACCGACACCCGTTACGTGTAGCTTCTCCTTATATACAGAAGCTGAATAAACTGTATCCATAGCAGTTCCAGAACGATGGAAAACAAAGAAACGACCGGTCATCGGATCAAGAGGATCTACACCGCTATCGCGCAATTTCTTGATTTCAGCATCAAGAGCCAGCTTACAACGATGTCGAATCTTAAGAATTCCAATGTTGCCTTGAAGATCGATGACATTAAGATAATGATTCTTATCTAAATTATATCGAGACTTCTTACCGCCAACCAGTTCTTGCAGCTTAGCAACCATTTCTTGGTTTTTAGCTGCCTTAGCTTCACCCAATCGTGCAGTTACTTTCTCAATAAATTCAAGAGCGGCATCAGGAGATTCAACCATCTTGGTCTTATTATTCTTGATAAGAGGACTTTGGAACGTGCGCATCTTTCCTGCAGAATTCTTATAGCCGTAATGAATTTGATAATAAGCGCTCCAACGCCCATCTTCGCTCAA
>Ga0265336_10000377_pt1 | contig 28553 bp, 18 predicted proteins | sample 42119metaG_FD_193583 | JGI IMG/M metagenome (GOLD analysis project Ga0265336, IMG submission 193583) | Rhizosphere microbial communities from Carex aquatilis grown in University of Washington, Seatle, WA, United States - 4-21-19 metaG | ecosystem: Host-associated > Plants > Roots > Rhizosphere...
ACCAGACAAAAGGCAGTCATGAAGTATTGCCTATTTCTAGTGGCATTCGTGGTGACAGGCTTGTTGGTCTCGTCACCGATGCAAGCGCAGCAGTACCTTGGCACAATGAGCGGCGGCGTCTCCGATGCAACGGGCGCAAAGATTGTGGGCGCAAGCGTAACCGCCAAGGCGGGTCTGACAAACTTTGAGACCAAGGCAGTCACCAACGGATCGGGCGAATACAATATCCCCTTCCTGACCCCTGACACCTATACGGTGACGGTTCAAGCGAAGGGTTTTGGCGGTCAATCGCGCACCGGTATCATTTTGACAGCCGGCGCGATCGCGCGTGCGGATTTCTCGCTAAAAGCAGCCTCTATCAGCACTGAGATTACTGTCACTGCTGACACCCAGCTACTAGATACAGAATCGGCCAACCTGGCGACGACGATGCTGACAGAGGAAGTCACCGACATACCGAACATCGGACGCAATCCGTTTGTGCTCTCAACGTTGGCAGCCGGAGTCTTTTCGGGCGGGTCGGGCGGATATATTCAGGGTAAGGCGAGCACGTTTACCAACCCATACAGCGGCGTTGCGGTTCAGATTACTTCAAACGGTAACGCCGGCCATAACCGGCTGACGCTGGACGGCGTCCCCGACGATCCTTCCGAACGCTTCTCCGGTGCCAGCTATACGGGCTTTGTGCCCTCGCCAGAAGCAGTGCAGGAAGTAAAAACCCAGACGGGACTTTTTGATGCTGAGTATGGACATGGAGACGGCGTGGTTGCCAACTCCGTGCTGAAGACCGGATCGAATACATATCACGGTGCTGCGTACTATGTCTTCCGCAACACTTATATGGATGCGAATTCCTATCAAAACGTGCACAGTGGCAAGCCGCGTGCCAACGACCAGTGGGCGCAGCCTGGAGGCGTCTTTGACGGTCCGATCCGCATTCCGCACGTCTACAACGGGCGCGACAAGACGTTTTTCACGGTGGCGTACGAATACATTCAATTGCACCAGCCGGTGACGTATAGCTCGTTGGTTCCGACCGTGACTGGCACCAATCCTATTACCGGAGTGGCCGACAAGGGAATGCTGGACGGCGATTTCTCCAGCCTCTGCCCTGTCTACGATGTCAATGGGAAATGCGTAGCCGGGAACAGTGGCGCCGGTGGATACACCTACGTCCAGATCTACGACCCCACCACATTTGCAGGTGGTGCTCGCTCTTTCTTCCCGTATAACGTTATTCCTGCTGGAAAGATTAACGCAGCGGGCAAGGCGCTGATGGGATACTATCCGGCGCCGAACGCCACGATAAACGCTGCGCACACCCAAAATTATGTCTCAACGGATACGTCCAATCCCAACAAATACTACGGCTTTGTGACCCGCGTCGACCAGCAGTTTTCTGAAAAGCATCACTTTGACGCCAAGTTTTTTAAGGCTGTCCTGCATCAGTGGCAGCCGAATGAGGGGTTCCCGTATGCGGAAGGCCCTACCGGTGACGGATATACCGTCTATCGCAACAATGAAGGCGGCAGCATTGAGGACAGTTACGTCTTCAATGCCACCACTGTGTTGAATGCACGTTTAGGCATCATCTATCACCCCTTCGGCCTGGTTTATCCGGGGGCATCATTCAATCTTTCCTCCATCAACATGACAGCAACCGGGCTTCCTTATCAGTCATTCCCCGGCACGACGATGACGGACAGCTACTCGAGTCTGGCGGCAGGTAATGCCGGACAGATCAGCACGGATGCGCTAAGTTCAACCTCTGTTTTGCTCGCCAAAACAGTGCGTAGCCATTCTCTGCGTGTAGGCTTCGAAGGCAATATGAGCCGGTATAACGTACAGAATCCGATGAGCGGTATTGGGTCGTTTTCTTTTGACCGCACATTTACGCAGGCCGGCACTGCCGGCGATACCGGCTCTGGAAATGCCATGGCTGCACTACTGTTGGGCACTCCGACAAGCGGCTCTTATGCCAACCAGATCGCTTTTGCTCTATCGCAGCAGTACATGGCGCTCTTTGCGCAGGACGACGTGCGTGTCAGTTCCAAGCTGACTATCAACGCCGGCCTTCGCTGGGACTACGAGTCGCCCTTCACGGAGCGCTACAACCGGATGCTCTCCGGCTTCTGCACAACCTGCGTTAACCCGCTGCAGGCTTCGGTACCTGGTTTGCCATTATATGGTGGCCTGACCTTTGCCAATAGCTTTGCCACGCCGAGCCGCACCATTGCGCCGAAAGAATTTGGACACCTCCAGCCACGGTTTGGTGCGTCCTATCAAGTCACGCCAAAGCTCGTGGCACATGCCGGCATTGGATTGTATTACTTCAACACGCAGGATCAACCGCAGAGTGCTGGATTCAGCAATTCGACTGGCTATGTGTCAGGGTCAGGCGCTTTTGTGCCGGCAAACAGTCTCAGCAACCCGTGGCCCACCGGAGTGAATCTGCCGTCGGGAAGCGCGTCTGGACTGGCGACACAGCTTGGCCAGGGTGTCACCTTCACCGAACCAACCACCGTGCAGCCGAAGCAATTGCAATATACCGCCGGTATCCAATATCAGTTGCCCGGCCAAACCACACTGCAAATTGCCTATGTTGGTAACAAAGTCTTCCAGCTTCCTGTTAACAAGGCGATTAACGTTCTGCCTGCGTCGTATATGGGCACCGTCGCCGCGCCACTGACAGCTAATCAAATCACTGCCCTCACAAACAAAGTTGCGAGTCCGTTTGCTGCTCTGCCGCAAATGGCCGGATCAGCTTTGGCTGCGGCTTTAGTGCCTCAGTTCTGGCTCTATGGAACTTACCCTGAATTCACCGGTGTCACAGACAACTTTATCCCCGTCGGCAGCGTGCTATACAACTCGCTCCAGGTTACGGTGAACAAGCGGGTGTCCCATCATTTTGATATTCAGGGTAACTTCACTTGGGAAAAGATTATGGATAAGAATGTATTCCTGAATCCTCAGGATACACAACTCTTCCGTTATCAGGACTCGCAACCCAATCTCCTATCCAACGCTTGGGGAACCTATCGCTTCCCGGATTTTGCGGGCAAGTCGCTCGTTGTGCGGGAAGTGCTGGGCGGATGGAGCCTTCACGGTACTCTGCGTGCCAGCAATGCTCCTCTGATAGCCAATCCGGGCAGCTCAGGAGGTAATCCTAATGCCAATGCGAATGCCCCAGGCGCTGGAAACCCCGGCTTTACCTATAGGCAGCTGAAGGTTCCGACCGCGGCGAAACGATCCTATAACACGATGTTCAACCCGTGCTATCTGACAGCAGCTGGTGTTGCCACAAACTGCAACGGCGCCGACACTACGCCAGCCTTCCAGCAGGAGCCCTTGTTCACGCTCAACACACTTGGACCGTACATGAACCTTCGCCAGCTGGTTCACCCGTTGGCCGATGCGTCACTCTTCAAGAAGTTCAAGATTCGTGGTGCTACAAGCTTTGAAATCCGCGGAGAGTTCTTCAACATCATGAACACGCCAAACTTTGGCGGTCCTGGCACGTCGCCAACTGGCTCCGGCTATGGTGTCGTGACGTTGAATCAGGCAAACGATACGCGCCTGACCCAGATAACGGCTCGCGTCAACTTCTAATCAGGGGCCTCTACCCATGGACTTCCGAAGGTCCAAAAGCCTTTCGGAAGTCCATTTTTTAGGGGATGCGGAGGTTTCATGTCACGAACTTTCGAAGCGATTGCAATTGCGAGATCCGAGGATCAAAGTGCATAACTGGATGACTTCAGGATGGAAAAGGCGCGCCGCTCTGGTCGCGCTAACATTTATGTTTGCCGGTGCAATGTATGGACAAACAAGCAGCGCTGAACGGGATGCGTTGCGTCAAGGTTTTGCGCAGCCGCCCGGCGCCGCAAAACTTCGCTGTTACTGGTGGTGGTTGAACGGCAACACGACCGAAGCTACAATCACTCGCGACCTGACCGAGATGAGCCGGAAAGGATTCGGTGGCGTACTTCTGGTGGATGCCAACGGTTCAAACCAGGAGGGAAACGACAATGCCCCACCCGGACCAAAATTCGGCAGTCCGGATTGGGTGCGGCTGTATGTGTTTGCTCTTAAAACAGCGGCGACGCTGCATATTGAAGTTACGTTGAACATTTTAAGTGGCTGGAATCTCGGCGGTCCCGACGTAACTCCAGCCGATGCTTCGAAGCTGCTGACATGGTCGCGGACCGAAGTTGGCGAAAAAGGCTTTGAAGGTGTGCTTGCCATGCCGACTGTTATGAATGGTTATTACCACCAAATCGCTGTTTTGGCTTACCCCTTGGCTCATGGCGCGGCATTGCCTGGAGAAGCGGGTAATGAGCGGGATTCAATCGATCTATTAAGTTATAAGACCGCGTCGAAAGAAACAGGGATTTCGATGGAGCCGTCGGAGCCTCTTCTTGAAGACAGACCATCAAAACAAGGCGAAGAGGATGCAACGCTTCAAGATGTTGTGGACCTTAGCGCGTTAACTGACGCGGCTGGACATATCAATTGGCGTCCGCCATCGAAGGGGGCCTGGGAGATACTGCGCATAGGCTACACCAACTCCGATGCACGAGTTTCTACGTCGAGCGACACATGGCAGGGGCTGGCGATTGACCATCTGGACCGAGGGGCATTCGATACATATTGGACTCATACTGTCGTGCCGTTGCTGAATGTAAGCCGGCCATATCTGGGAAGTACGTTGCTGTATCTTGCCACCGATAGCTGGGAACTCAACGGGATAAACTGGACGGGCCGATTTGCGGATGAGTTTCGCAAACGTCGCGGTTATGATCCAGTGCGATATCTGCCAATTGTTGCGGGGCGCATCATACAGGATCGAGCGACCAGCAACCGATTTTTGAATGATCTGCGGCGCACGGTTGGCGATCTGGTAACAGATCATTACGATCACTTTGCCGAGCGGGCAAAAGAATTTGGCCTTGGGACGCAGTGTGAATCTGGAGGGCCGCATGGCGAACCTCTCGATGCTCTGGAGACGTTTCGCTCGTCGGCGATGCCTCAGACAGAATTCTGGGCACTATCCAAAAAGCACCGCATAAGTGATGAGGAGAGAGTTTTTACAAAAGAAGCTGCAAGCGCGGCAAATATTTATGGAAAAAAGATTGCTGCCAACGAGGGCATGACCAGCATCGGGCCGGAATGGAGTGAATCTTTGGCAACAGACCTGAAGCCAACCTTTGATCAGGCTTTGACCGAAGGCATGAACCGTCTGGTGTGGCACGAATTTACGTCGATTCCCGAGAGTGCTGGCTTGCCTGGTAATGAGTATTTTGCCGGAACTCATCTCAATCCGAACATAACCTGGTGGAATCAATCGGACGCATTCTTTCTTTATCTGAATCGCTCACAATATATGTTGCAGCAGGGCCACGCGGTTGATGATGTGCTCTATTTCTACGGCGACCAGGTACCTAACTTTGTGCGGCTCAAGCTCGATGATCCTGCGCGTGTTCTTCCAGGCTACGATTACGATGTTACGAGTGAAGATGCGCTGCTGCACTCGCTTTCTGTACATTCAGGTGGGATAACTACGCCCGCGGGGAATGAATACAAGATTCTGGTTTTGCCTAAATCGCACCGACTTAGCCTGGCCGCGATGGAACGAATTGCAAGTTATGTAAAACAGGGCGGCAGAATTGTTGGTCAGCCGCCGATTGGCCCCACGGGAATTGTGGATGAAGATACATCGCGACGTTATGAGACGCTGAAACATGATCTATGGGGTGGATGTTCACAGACGCCTCACTTATACGGAGCAGGTCGTGTATTCTGCGATACTGATGCTCGTGCGGCGCTGCGACAGATGAAGATTCAGCAGGATTTTGTAGATACTTCAGGAAGCCTGGACTATGTGCATCGCAGCGATGGATTGGCGGATATCTACTTTGTGCGAAACGGCAGTGCGCATGCTGTGGATACAAAAGCAGGCTTTCGTGTGGCCGGGCGCCAGCCTGAGCTTTGGAACGCTCTTGATGGCAGCATTGAACCGTTGAATGATTTTCAGATTGACAACGACATAACTCAAATTCCACTGCATCTTGCGCCGTTTGGTTCGATCTTTGTCGTCTTTTCGCAACCCATAGATTCGCCTGAGATACCGTTTAAAGCGAGGACACCCCAAGTAACATCCGTCGAGTTGCCTGCAAATCAGTGGACGATCTCCTTTCAGGAGAATCGCGGTGCGCCTTCAGGAGCGCAGAAGCTTCAAGGTTTTACCTCGTGGACCGAATCGCGGGATGCAGGCGTGCGTTATTTTTCTGGCACGGCAACTTATCGCACGGAATTCGATGCCAAACTTGTCGCAAGTGATCGCATGATACTGACCCTTAATGATTTGCGCGAGATTTGTACGGTTCGTGTCAACGGCCAACCAGCCGGTACAATCTGGGCGTTGCCGTACCGTCTCGATCTGACCGGCAATCTCAAGAACGGCAAAAACGCTTTGGAATTGGAAGTGGCGAATCTCTGGCCAAATCGAATCATAGGCGACGCGCAACCTTCCAACTTGCATTCCTATACCAAAACAAACATTCGTACCTATACGAGTGACTCGCCTCTTTTTCTGTCCGGCCTGATCGGGCCGGTTTCCATTGAGACGATTCACGCAGGCACAGCTCAGCCGCAGGGCGAAAGCGCTATGAAGCCATGAACAGCAGACAGCAGCTCTGATCGGGAATTGATTTACACCCGGTCAGAGCGCTTCGGAATTCCCGCACTTTTTTCGCGCTGGATGGACCCTCTCTGGTATCTTGTTGACATGCGGGATGCTCCGCCCTCGTTCGTGAATTCCATCTGCGCGTGATTGCGCTTGGCAGGGGTTGATTGGGTAGGGTATTTCGTATGATGTGTGTTTTCAATGGCTGCGGGAGTAGTTCAGTGGCAGAACGTCAGCTTCCCAAAATGAGTAATCATAGTATTTTCAACAACTTACAGAAATACTAAGAAGCCTAAACGAGCCCTAGAGAATCAAGAACAATATTTACAGTGGTCCCCAAAGTGGTGTTTCCCCTTTATTCATGCGGGTTTAGGGACAACACCATATTTCGCACCATTGAGCCATAAGCTGTTCAGCGTGAGAATGTATTTGAAAATTCTGACGTTCTAGCCTTCCGATTTCAGTGTAAGAATGCGGCGACCACTTGTCCTGAAAGCCAACTATTCGGCCAAGTGCTCTGCGTTCAATGCTCGATGAGCGCATTAGCGATTGTGCATGAAGCGAGAAGCACAACCTGTGGCAGGCGTCTGGACTAATCGTTAGATTGCCTGTATCAAGGCTCTTATAAAGGAAAAATGTGCCGAAATGCTTCACGCTTATTTGCGATAATCGGTGATCTTAACCGGAAGCACGAACGCTGAATGAACCCGTTCACCAATACTGAACATCGAGGACTTTGGGTGGACCAGTGTGATTATCGATGATTTGTGTTGTCACGAGTATTTCTATGTTCCTTTTGACCGCATTCTTACCCGCGCTACGGACCAATTCCCCGAAAAAGCGCTCGTCAGTTGCCATCGAGGTTGCGGCGAGAGTTCCGTTTGCGCCGATCCCCGCGATGATTACGGTTTCTCGTTCCGTAGTCGGGCTCAGAAAGCGAGCAACTACTCCGTAATCCTGGGTGGATTTGCTATACGGTTTGGTCTGATCGATCTGATAAAGGCGCGAATCAGGGTGCTTCGTGTCAACGATTTCGTAAGTTTGATCGGTTGCATTCCGAACAAACTGGTACCTGAGAGGCGCCTGCAAACGCAACGTCCATGGATTATTGAATCCACCGACGAACACCCCGGATGTGATTTGAAGATCTGTGAAATTAGTCGAGGCAGCTCCGAGCACTCGAGGATTGCCCCCCATGCGGCCGAGTACAGCGCTGACCTGGGAAGCCGAGGCAGCATCTCGAACTAAAAGAATGTCTGGTAAGACACCGGTCTCGGTCGGTGCGGCCACTTGAGCTGACTCCGAGGTCGCCCATGGGGTTTGTGAACTGACTTGCCCGACACATATCACAACGGAATCCGTCTTCTCCACTACCGGTCCCCATAAAATGGAAAGGGTATTGGTTTCCGTGGGTGTACGAAGCGCGACTCGCGCCAAAAGTGCGGCGCCAACACAAGCCGCGGCCAGAATCAGCAGGTAAACCGAGGTTCGGCGATTGAGGAGTCTTCCGGCTTGAAATTCACTTTTCTTCGATACGTTCTCCGTCCCGGGCGCCAATCCTGATTCGAGAGTTCGCAAGCCGTTATCTGCATGGACCGCCGTTTCGCCAGGAGCGTGGTGCCTGCCCAACTGGAATTCAGGTGTGTAGGAGCCCAGGGGCAGTCCGATTCTCAACTCATGGTCATGACCCGGTGTATCGTAATACTGCGCTATTCGCTTCCGTACCTCCGAAGCCGCCACCCGAACAATGGAATCAGAATATGTGTCGTAGTCCAAAGGGCGATCGAACACAGCGATGCCGAGCGAGCGTTCCTTAATTCCGCTCGAATTTCCGCTTAGGGCTTCCTCGACAATGAAACGCAAAAAGCGCGTATATCGCTTGCTTCCCTTGAAATGCGGATCCTCCAAGATCCTCTCGAGCTGCCTTCGGACTTTAGTTAAGTCCTCTTCGCTGGCTGGGGTCCATGGCGTTTCCAGATTGTCGTTATTGATGAGTAGCATTCCGATCCTGCATTCAATCCCGCTACAGAAGACAGTCGTCATCTGCTTGCGAACCTGAGTATATCCTACAGCCGATCAGATTGTCGGATATGCTGCCTGTAGCCAAGGTACTAACATCATTGATTTCAAGAACTTTAGATGGGCTAACAAAACCTAACAGGGCAGCTCTCCGTTACGCACTTCACAGCGCACCTGCTTTAAGGAATGATTGGTCACGACCGTCATAACGCTGACGAATTCTCTATCGGCATCGTTCGGAGACCACAAGCTGGGTGTAGCTCCTCCCAGTCCATCTGCGACCAACGGAAAGGCGAGACTTTGTCTGGATTCAACGTATTGGGTCGAAACCGTTGCAATGAGGTTCAATGTCTGGCGGAACCGGGCCACCAATGAAATCATCATCCACTGTCTTGATCCGAAGCCAACCTCCGGACGCTCCGACTCAGCAACAGCCTCCCCTCGCCACGCCCGTCATTTGGCCAATGCGCTCATTGAAACAGGGCGCAATCTGTTGAAAAATCCGATACTGCGCCCCATCGGGATTCCTCGTGGTGGAGCTTGGCGTCGCCACACTTAACCTGGAGATACAACATGAAGATACGCATGACACGAGTTGTTGCAGGCCTGGCCGCGTGGACGGGATCGCTTTTCCTTGGCTTATTGATGCAGTTTGCAGTTGCCCAGGACACAGCGAATCTTCCATTTATGAACACCAATTTGTCAGCCGAGCAGCGGGCTGCTGACCTGGTGCATCGCATGACCCTGGCGGAGAAGGCTTCGCAAATGCTCAACCAATCCGCCGCAGTTCCGCGGCTCCACATTCCTGCGTACCAATGGTGGAGTGAGGCGCTCCACGGCGTCATCGACCAGGGTGTGACGGAGTATCCGGAGCCAATCGGTCTGGCTGCAACCTTCGATACACCCAACATTCATCTCATGGCGACCCAGATCGGTATTGAGGGCCGCATTAAATATGTGCAGGATGCACGTACCGGACGAGCGGCCTTTATTGGCGGAGGCTTGGATTTCTGGTCCCCAAACCTGAACATCTTCCGTGACCCGCGCTGGGGCCGCGGACAGGAAACTTACGGCGAAGATCCCTTCCTCACAGGACGCATGGGCATCGCCTACGTCACCGGTATGCAGGGCGATGATCCAAAGTACTACCGCGTGATTGCAACACCCAAGCACTATGCCGTGCACAGCGGACCGGAGCCAACCCGCCACTTTGCAGATGTCGACGTTAGCAAACACGACGAAGTAGACACCTTCGAGCCCGCATTCCGCGCTGCCGTCGTGGAAGGCAAGGCCGGTTCAGTCATGTGCGCGTACAACTCTATCAATGGCGAGCCGGCATGCGCCAACCAGTACCTGATGCAGGACCAATTGCGCGGCAAGTGGGGCTTCCAGGGGTATGTGGTCTCGGACTGCGGCGCAGTCACAGACATTTCCGCCAATCATCGCTACCGCCCAAGCCAGGCACAAGGCGCGGCCATCTCCGTAATCCGCGGCATGGATAACGAATGCGGCTTCTCTGACCAGCCTGGCGAGCCGGTCGGCAAGGCCTATATCGATGCCGTGCAGCAAGGCTACCTGCCTGAAAGCACGCTGGATACGGCCCTCATTCGACTGTTCACCGCGCGCATGAAGCTCGGCACGTTTGACCCGCCGGAGATGGTTCCCTATACAAAGATCGACGAGAAGGAACTTGACAGCGCTGAACACCGCACTTTGGCCCGTAAGCTCGCCAACGAGTCTATGGTTCTGCTCAAAAATGATGGCGTGCTTCCGCTCAAACCGGGCATAAAGAAGATCGCAGTCGTCGGTCCGCTCGCTGAACAGACCGCAGTGCTGCTCGGCAACTACGCCGGAACGACGACTCATACAGTTACCGTACTGGAAGGACTCAAGGCTGAGTTCCCGAATGCAACAGTCACTTACGTTCCCGGAATCCAGTTCCTTCGCAACGAAGGAAGTCCTGTTCCAGATGCCATGCTGACGACTCCCGACGGCAAGCCCGGCATCAAGGCGGACTACAGCGAGTCGATGGTCCGGTTTGGCAGGGGACCGGAAGCGCCAGTGCTTCTCAGCCGCACCGAGCCGAACATCAATCTCACAGACAGCAACCTGCCTGCGGAGTTTGCCGGCAAAAAGACTGTTGGTGTGCGTTGGACGGGCTTCATCACTGCTCAGGAAACTGGCGACTACCTCATCGGCGTGCGTGCCAGCGGTTTCGGAAGGCTCTCCATTAGCGACAAGCAAGTTGCGCAATTGGGCAGGGTCGAAGGAGTCGATGCAGCCGTTGGTCGTGCCCACCTGTTAAAGGGTGAAAAGGCCGCACTGAGTCTCACGCTCGGCACCATGAACGGCGCCAAGCCGCAGGCGCAACTGATCTGGACCAAAGTCAACGATGCGCCCTCGCCTGATGCAATCGCCGCCGCAAAGAACGCCGACGTCGTGATTGCAATCGTGGGAGTCACCAGCAGGCTCGAAGGTGAAGAGATGCCGGTGACCGTACCTGGATTCCTCGGCGGAGATCGCACCAGCATCGATCTTCCCCAGCCCGAAGAGGATCTGGTTGAAGCTGTTACAGCCACCGGCAAGCCGCTCGCAGTCGTTCTGTTGAACGGCAGTGCTCTCGCAGTTAATTGGATCAACGATCACGCCAACGCGGTTCTCGAAGCATGGTACCCCGGCGAAGAAGGCGGCGCGGCTATTGCTGAAACACTGAGCGGCAAAAACAATCCTGGTGGGAAGCTGCCGGTTACTTTCTACAAGGACGTTAGCCAGTTGCCCCATTTCGAAGATTACGAGATGACAAACCGGACGTATCGGTACTTCAAATCCAAGCCGCTCTACCCGTTTGGCTATGGGCTCAGCTATACAACCTTCAAATACAGCGACCTCAGTCTTCCCACGCAGTCTGTCGCTGCGGGGCAACCTGTAGCCGCCGATGTCACAGTATCCAACACTGGGAAAGTTGCAGGAGACGAGTCCGTCCAGGTCTACATCAAGTTCCCAGCAGTCAAGGGTGCGCCGCAGATCGCTCTCCGCGGATTCCAGAAAGTTCATTTGGAGCCGGGCGCGAGCCAGAAGGTCCACTTCGACCTGAAGGACCGCGATCTGGTCATGGTCACTGAAAATGGCGACCCGATCATTGCCGCTGGTAATTACACCATCAGCATCGGGGGAGGCCAACCTGATACCGGAGCCCCTACCGTCGTCGGACACGTCCAGATCGATGGCCAGTTGGCACTGCCCGAATAGGAATCCCGTGCTTTGGTTCGGAACGCTGCATGAATCAAAACACTACCGCAAAAGAATGAGCGCTCGTCACCAACCGTGCCAAGCGCTCATTACTAAGTCACAAGAGGAACCAGTCGGCACGACCTCTATACAGAAGCCCTTGCAGACTATGGCGAAGGGATGGAGGCAGCGCGTTGGGCTAGGGAACTTGAACACAACGTCAGCAATATTATTGAATGAATGTTGCAACCAGCAAGCGCGTGTAACCATCTCACGGATACGACGCTGCGATTCTCGTTGTCACATTCGCCCTCCCTGGACAGGTACCCCACGAATCCTTAACTCATGTTGAAAGGAGTTTTTGAATGAACAAATATTTGTCATCACTTCTAACTCTGGCGTTGGCTGCTCCACTGGCCATCGCGCAAACATCCACCTGGGTGCCGGATAAAGCGCACAGCGGGGTCGACTTCTCTATCCTCCACCTGAGCCTATCGAATGTGCGGGGCCATTTTGGCAATATAGGAGGCACCGTAGTACTAAACGAAGCGGATATCACGAAATCCTCAGTAAATGTCACCGTTGACGTGACTACAGTGGACACCGGCGTTGCCCCGCGTGATGGCGACCTGAAGGGTGCGAATTTCTTTGACGTTGCACAGTTCCCCACAGCAACCTTCGTCAGTACCAGCATTGCGAAAAACGGTAACGGCCTTACTGTCTCCGGCAATCTCACCCTGCATGGCGTGACCAAGCCGGTGGTCCTGCAGCTTGAGGGTCCGACGGGACCAGTTCCCGGAATGGACAAGAAGCCTCACTCTGGCTTCTCAGGTACCACTACGATTAGCCGCACGGCATTTGGAATCGCGACGAAATTCCCGACGGCTGTAGTGGGCGATGAAGTGAAGTTGACCATCGATCTCGACGTTGCAAAACAGTAAAAGCGATACGACAGGAGATATCCTCACTATGCCGAAAGCAATCCGTTTCAACCAGCTTGGTGGTCCCGAAGTCCTTCACATGGAAGATCTGCCCGAGCGCAAGCCCGGTCCTAGTGAGGTTCTCCTCAAGGTGGAAGCAGTGGGCCTTAACCGGGCCGAGAGCATGTACTATCACGGCCTCTACATGGAAAAGGTGAACCTTCCCTCCGGCCTCGGATACGAGGCAGTCGGAAAGGTCATCGCCGTTGGTCCCGACGTCGATCCCGCTCTCATCGGCAAGCGTTTTGGCACCATTCCGGGTTATTCGATGAACCAATACCCGGTGCTTTCGGATGAAGCCGTCGTTCCTGCCACCGCGCTCGCAGCCGTTCCAGACTCCTTTTCCGTGGTCGAGGGTGCCGCTGTCTGGATGCAGTACTGCACCGCCTATGGCGCGCTTGTGGCATTCGGTAAAGTGGCTGCGGGCGACTTCGTCATCATCACCGCTGCCAGCTCGTCCGTTGGGCTCGCGGCCATCCAAATCGTCAAAGCACAGGGAGGCATCTCCATCGCCACCACACGTACCTCCACCAAAAAAGATCAGATCAAAGCCCTTGGCGCTGACCACGTCATCGCCACGGAAGAGGAGGGCCTGGTGGCTCGGGTGCAGTCGATCACCGGTGGCAAAGGTGCGCGTGTAGTCTTCGATCCGGTGGGCGGCGACTACATTAACACGCTTGCGCAGGCCACAGCGAACGGTGGCACCATCTTCCTGTATGGCATGCTGTCCGGCAAGCCCACTCCCTTCCCCTTGGCTACCTTTGGTCGAACCGTTGGCATGTTCGGCTACACCTTCGGCGAACTGCGTGGCACTCCAGAGTGGGAAACCATGAAGAAGTACATCTACGATCGACTGGCGGATGGATCCTTCAAGCCGAAGGTCGCCCGAACCTTCCCCTTCGATCAAACCGTCGAGGCCTATAGGTACCTCGAAAGCAACCAGCAGATAGGCAAAATCGTCATCACCCTGTAGGCCTTGACTTTGGACTCTTCCGCCTTCTGAGGCGGAAGAGCCTTCGTCTGATGCAAACAGGACCGGGCTGTCTAAGCTGGCCTGGCCATGTGTTTATTGAGGACGTCCACCAGTCCTTGGTTTGGCACACACTGCTTTGCCGAAAAGGAAGATAGGATGTGATCGAGCTCATTCTCGGACAGGCCTTTGAAGAGGCCGGCGTAGAGCGGCTGCATCAAGGTTCCCGTGTAGAAGCACAACAGGGTCTGACTCATGCACCGTACATTGAGTCGCGCATCCAACTGCAGATCACCAACCACTTGACGGATCTGGTCAGCAAGCTGAGCCGTTGCGTCCTTTACCGGCGTTGGCGGTAGCCACTTCATCCAATCGTCGGTACCAAGAGCAACCTTCTTACGAAGAAGGTCGCTGATGCGCTCCATGTACGGAGATGCCGGGTTGAGTGTCAGCATACCCATCACGCCAACATCTTTGTAATTCCACGTTGTCCAGTGCGTCTTGTGACTTTCAAAGATTCCAATCTGGTCATCTAACGCGCGAAGCCGGTCACCACTCTCATTAGCAGGCCCGTTAAAGACAGACCCAAACTCGCCAACCCACAGCGGAACGTTATGCTGCTGGGTGAACTTCGTTCCCTCGGCATCGAGAAAGTTGCGCTCCTGTTTCGCCAGATCCCAGTCCTGAGCACTGCCCGCCGCAGCCGATCTCGGATGGATGGTGCCAGGGTATCGGCCTGGTCCAAACCCTGGCACAGTGTAGTTATGTGAACTGTAGGCGAGGTTATCGTCGAAGGGTTTCTCCAGCCCCGAGAAGTCCTTTGCGTAGTCATCACCTTCAAGGAAGATAATGTGTTTGGAATCGATCTTGCGAATCTCAGTAACCAGGCGCCGGTAGACGGCGTTCATGCGGTCAAAATTGGGCCTGTAATTGGAACCCACGTTCCAGGGATAGTCGCCCAGGGCGTTGTTCGCACAAGGCTCGTTCAGCACATCGTAGCCGGCGATCACAGCACTGTTCTTGTAGCGCCGCGCAAACTCCTGCCAGAGAGCGACAAAGCGGTCCTGATACGACGGAACCTCCCAAAAAAGGCTGATGCGCGACGCGTTGTCAGAATGCCAGTGGACGTTCTGCCACCCCTGCGCCGAATGAAGGTCCAGAATGACGTAAAGACCATGTCTTTCGCACTGACTCAACACCTTATCGAGACGGGCAAACCCCGCCTCTTTGTATTTGAAAGGAGCGGCATCGTCCTCGAAATGTCGATAATTGAGAGGTATCCTCACGACGCTAGCGCCAACTCCTCTAAGGAAGACCACGTCGTCCTCATTGAAGAAATGGTCGAGCATCCTCTCGAAGAAGAATTGTGCTCTGGCCGGACCAAGCACCTCCGCCATCTGCGCACGGAGAGTATGCTCCGAGCCTGGGTGCCCATTAATGAAATCCTCCATGTTCATCCAGCCGCCCGGACAGGTTCCCCTCAGGCGAACCTTTTGCCCTCTAGAGTCGACGATGTGACGGCCGCTGACACGAAGGAACTCCATCCTGCCCTCACCGCTATATGTGCCCGCTGTTTGTGGACTGGCGTTTTGTTCCGCTGCGGCTGCCGAAACATGTCCCGCGAGCGCTGCCGCGCCGGTAAGAGCGGCGAGTTTGAGAAACTCGCGCCGTGGCTGCATATTGCCTGCTTTGCTTGTCATAAAACCTCTTCCGAGAATTTGGTTTGGCGGTTAACGATCGCGGTGGGTTGGCCCTATTTCAATTCGAATTCTAAGCCTCATTGGCGGAGTGAGCGGAAACCCCACCGAAAATTAACCTAAAGAGCGGAACATTTAAAGGGTTTTCGCATGCGCAGTGGAGTGAGTGGGAATCTATTGATTTGCGTCCACAGCTGGATCACTCCCTGGAACGCCGATTGCACCACCCATATCCATGCGGCGACTCGATCGCCAAATTCCAGTCGCGATGGCGACACATCGGTTCCGATCCGCCCATCGATGACCGCCTTCGGGATCTTTAGTAAATAAAGAATTCGCTATGGCGCAATCGGGATTTTCGGGATCTTCCTCTCCTTAGCGGCTGCCCAAAATTCTGTTGCTAATGAAGAACTCAAGAAGCGACGGATATCACTAACCCTTCAAACCCCAAAAGAAACTGCAGTTGAATAGGCGATGGACTTGCTAGGTGGTCATAGGTTGCAGAGCAAGTCGGAGCAAAGAGATTGTATACGGGTATCTATACCGGTTCTCCTACGTTCAGACTGCGATGCGCGAAAGGTTGAAGGCGGGGACACCGCATGGCGGCGAAATCGCCTTCGTCTTCGGTACCCTGGGTACCGGAGGCTTCGGGCCGCCACCACCTCCACCGACACCTGACGATCAGGCGGTTTCCCGGATGGCGCAAAGCTACTGGATCAACTTCGCCAAGACCGGAGATCCGAATGGCGCGGGTTTGCCGACTTGGCCGCGTTACGACCCTAGCATGGATCTGATCTTCGACTTCCATTCCGATGGCTCGGCCGGCGCGGTTCCTGATCCCTGTAAACCACGGCTCGACGTGATGCAATTGGCCACCGAATCGGGGAAGCGTGCCGATTTCTGACAACGCTCCCGTTCGAAATTTCGGATTGGCAGCGCGTACCAAACAAAGAGCAACAAAGGAGAAGCTAACAACATGAGAACAAGATCTTTCGTCATCTTCGTCGCTGTCAGCCTTTTGTTCGCCTCTCATTTCCAGGCACAAACGGAGGAGCGGGCTTTTCCGAAGGGCGAACTGTCCACCACAAAGAATCACACCAGCGACATCTGTCTGAGTGAGCTCAATGTGGGAGACAGCACCTTCGATCCCAGCATTGCCCAGGCTGTTTATGGTCCCAGCGCCAAGCTCGATTGGCATATTCATCCCGGCGGCCAGGTTCTGCTGATCACCGAAGGCACCGGCTATTATCAGGAACGGGGAAAGCCGATCCGCGTGGTCCACAAGGGAGACGTCATCAAGTGCGCTGCGGGTGTCGAGCATTGGCACGGCGCAACGCCGGGAAGCAGCTTTGCCTATATCGCGGTTACACCGACTCAAAAAGGGAAAACAATTTGGCTGAAGCCCGTTAGCGATGAAGAATACAACAGCGCAAAATGAGAGGCCCCTGTCTCGAGTCCCAATTCATCCCGCCGATCCAATGAGGAAGCATACTCATTCTGATTTATGTTTCCTCATTCCTAGATCACCTTCGTCCACCATTCCACTGACTCGGCCTCAGGATCTCCGAGCGCTACGACCTAGCCAATTACGGGGGTAAGGATTCGCGGATGCGCTTGCCCAGCGATGGATGTGATCGTCCGAAGGGGAGCATCCCAATCGTGATTGGAGATACAGAATTTCGAGTTGTGCACGGGGAGAAAGTGTCTTGCTTGAAGGTCGGCGGCAGCCTGTAGAGTCTCTTCAGGCATCATGTGGATGTATCTCCACGCCATGTCGTACTGACCATCCTCTAAGAGAGCCAGATCAAAGCCGCCAAACTCGTTTCCAATTTCCTTGAAGTGCGGTCCATATCCTCCATCGCCGCCAAGGAATATTTTGTAGCCAGTGGATGTTGTGAGAGCGAACGATACCCAAAGTGTCTGGTTTCTGTGCAGGTTCCTTCCTGAGAAATGCCTGGCTGTTCGTATGTGGGCCGTGAACAGGATCCGGCAAAACGGAAGCCTTTCTCTTACCGCTTTTCGCATATCTCTCGAAAGAGTCGCGCAATTGGGAAGCGCCTGGTCCGCAACCTGCCCATTGGGCTGGTTGGTGGAACGACTCAGATTGGCAAACGGAATGCAAGAACAGGGGCGAAAGCTGCAGGGTTGGGCAACTGCGAATGCGCGTTTTGGAGTTGCCCCTTCTGGATGCCCCTCCGGGCGCTGGCTTTCCAGAGACGCCCCTGGACCTCGCCGGACAGCTGGTCTGAACGCAATGGATTTAATATGAAGTAGTTACCTTCGTCTCTTGGAAGGTTCTGAACCTCCCTAGATGAGACTATACGGGACTATGGTGGATGCGGTAGGAATCGAACCTACAACCTGTCGGTTAAGAGCCGAATAGCAAACGTGGAGTAGATGTTATTTCAATGACATAGATAGGAGCGGTGAGGATAATTTGGATTCTTCTCAGTTCTCAATCGGACCAAATTCGGAGCCAAGCTCGGTTCTGCGAACTTGACGTGAAAGAAACGAAAATCCCTGTAGCCTCGTGCATTTTACTCTCCGGCAGCTCTTATATCGGGACATGCACCTCAACCGGTTTTCGCCACCAAGCTATAAAAGTGCGGAATCAAGCTTCTATCTCTTTCACAGAGGTGCCAAGTAAACAAGCTCTCTCGCCAGTACCTCAAGTTCTGGTTTCCACTCTGCCGGGATTTGGATGGACACTTCAGTAATGACTAGTCACTAACATGAAACTCTCATCCCATCGCAACCTCTCGGATGGTCGCCGAATCCTTACCCCAACTCCGCGCAAAGAGGGCAAAACAATGCTCTGTCCGGATGGCCAGTCATCGGGCAGCATCCGCACATTCGGGGATTCACCGCCCGCTGTAGTGCGGTCAATGCGTGGGTTGGTGATTACGCGGAAGCTCAGTAACTATTCGTCTGGCTGCGGTACTATAGGTACAACTCCGTAAGCACGGAGCGTGATTGCACGACTCAATGGCTTGACATACGAACACTCTGGCTTTAGCCTATGAACAATCGATTGGCTCTGAATGGCAGCCATTCGACTAGAGAAGGATTCGATGGCCCAGTTCTTCACTCCCGCGATGTGTTTGTGCTGCTGTCAGAGCTGCACTGTGCGGGCGTGTATGCAGGGCTAGATTCCGAAGCAAGAATCTCGTAACCCTGTGACCCACCCGCCAGAAGGCGCGGTGGGTTTTTGGTTTTCTGGGAACAAATGTGCTGGAGGCGAAGCGGCTAACGAGAAGGGCTGCAAAATCTGTACTCGCGGGCTTAACTTCCATCCAGCAATCCATCGATCCAAATCAATCAAACGAATTCGGAGAGACAGCATGAGAAGCCTGTATCACAATATCAAAATGTTTATTGTCATCGCCTTTGTCTTGAGCGTTTCGGCGAGCATTATTCATGCGCAGACACATCTGCTTAACGTTTCCTACGATCCAACGCGCGAGTTTTATGAAGAGTACAACCGCCTCTTTGCACAACATTGGAAGGTAACCGCCGGACAGGATGTGGTGATCAATCAGTCGCACGGAGGAAGCGGCAAGCAGGCACGCGCAGTCATCGATGGGCTGGAGGCGGATGTGGTCACGCTTGCACTGGCTTATGATATCGATGCCATTGCACAGAACGGTGGACTGCTGGACAGAGACTGGCAGTCGAAACTGCCCAATAACAGCACGCCGTATACCTCGACGATTGTCCTGCTTGTACGTAAGGGAAATCCGCAGCATATTCACGACTGGGACGATCTAATCCGTCCCGGCGTCAAGGTCATCACGCCGAATCCGAAGACTTCTGGCGGCGCACGCTGGAACTATCTGGCGGCCTGGGGGTACGCGCTGCGCAAATCGGGGAACAACGAAGCTGGGGCGCGCGATTATTTGAAGAAGCTCTTTGCGAATGTTCCGGTGCTCGACTCTGGCGCGCGCGGCGCGACCACAACGTTCGTACAGCGCGGCGTGGGCGATGTGTTGATTGCCTGGGAAAACGAGGCGCTGCTGGCGCTCAAGGAGTTCGGTCCCGATAAGTTTGAGATTGTTGTTCCCTCTGCGACGATTCTTGCCGAACCACCGGTCGCGGTCGTCGATAAGGTTGCACGCAAGCATGGCACGGAGAAGATTGCGCGCGCCTATCTTGAGTATCTCTACTCGCCAGAAGCGCAGGAGTTGGCAGCCAAATATTTCTATCGCCCGCGACTCAAATCGGTTGCGGATAAAAACGTTGGAGTCTTTCCCAAGGTCAACACTTTCACAGTTGCCGAGGGATGCGGCGGATGGCAAAATGCGCAGGCCAAGCACTTTAGCGATGGCGGCACCTTTGATCAGATCTACGGAAAGTAACAGGTGAAGATGCCGGATAAAAAGGCAAAAAAATCCTGGAGTCTACTCACGCGGAGTTCACCCCTTCCGGGCGTTCGTCTCAGTATGGCTTTCACGCTGATTTACCTGACGGTCATTGTACTGATTCCTCTCACCGCGATTCTTCTGCACGGTGCGCGATTGGGGTTCAGTGGGTTTCTGCACACGGTGACGGCTCCGCGCGTGATGGCTTCTTATCGCGTGACACTGGGTTCCGCTGCTGTGGCATCTCTTCTCTCGGCACTCTTTGGGTTGTTGCTGGCGTGGGTGCTGGCGCGCTATAGCTTTCCCGGCAAGCGCATCGTCGATGCTCTTGTGGATCTTCCATTTGCATTGCCAACCGCAGTGGCGGGCATCTCTCTGACCGCGCTCTATGCCGAGAGCGGATGGATCGGGCGCTATCTTGAGCCGCGTGGAATTCATGTGGCCTTCACCCCGTTGGGCATCGTGATGGCCATGTCCTTTGTTGGATTTCCTTTTGTTGTACGCAGCGTGCAGCCGGTATTGGAAGATCTGGACCCGGCGATGGAAGAGGCCGCTGCGAGCCTGGGCGCAAATGTCTGGCAGCGCTTCATTCGCGTCATCGCTCCAGTGGCGTTCCCTGCATTATTGACGGGCACGGCACTGGCTTTTGCGCGAGCCGCAGGGGAGTACGGTTCGGTGATTTTCATTGCAGGCAATATGCCGATGAAGACTGAGATTACCGCGCTGCTGATTGTGACCAAGCTGGAGGAATTCGACTACACCGGCGCCGCTGCGATCGCCGGGGCAATGCTAGCGCTCTCGTTCATGATCATGCTGGTGGTCAATCTCACTCAATGGTGGGTGCAGCGGAGAGAGGGGAAGCGAGTATGAGTGGCCGTCGAGAACACGCCTCCTCCGCACTGCTTCAGCCATCCATGCAGCAGAGAGTTGGTCGCGTCGTATTGATTGCGGCGGCGCTATTATTTCTCGCGGGATTTCTTGTACTGCCGGTTGCGGCTGTTTTTGCGCAGGCGTTCTCGCAGGGCTGGGCAATGTATCGGGACTCGATTCGCCAGGAAGATGTACTCTCTGCGTTGCGCCTGACAGGCCTGGTCGCCTGCATTGCGGTTCCGCTGAATATGCTTTTCGGCATCAGCGCCAGTTGGGCCATTACGCGCTTCGATTTTCATGGCAAGAGCCTGCTGATCACGCTGATCGATATTCCGCTGGCAGTTTCTCCAGTTGTGGCGGGCATGATGTACGTCGAAGTTTTTGGATTGCATGGTTGGCTTGGCCCGTGGCTGAGCGACCACAATTTTCATGTAATTTTCGCTGTGCCTGGAATTGTGTTGGCCACGATCTTCGTGACCTTCCCATTTGTGGCGCGGGAGTTGATCCCTTTCATGCAGGCGCAGGGCAGCGATGAAGAGGTTGCGGCGGTTGTGCTGGGCGCGAATGGATGGAGCGTCTTCTGGCGAGTGACCTTGCCCAACATCAAGTGGGCTCTGCTCTATGGAACGATTCTGGCGGCCTCGCGCTCCATCGGCGAGTTTGGCGCTGTCTCGGTGGTCTCCGGCCACATTCGCGGTCAAACCACCACGCTGCCACTTGAAGTAGAGATGCTCTACAACGAATACAGCTTTACCGCGGCCTTTGCCGCCGCGACGCTGCTGACTCTGGCTGCAATTGTCACGCTGGTGCTGAAGAAGATCATCGAAGCGACATCCGGAGTTCATCAGCAGATAGAAGAGAAGGAAGCCAAATCATGAGCATTCAGGTCGAACATATCAGCAAACAGTACGGTTCTTTTACCGCGCTTTCAGATGTGAGTCTGACCATCGAAAGTGGCGAACTCGTGGCTTTGCTCGGACCGTCTGGCTCGGGCAAGACGACACTTCTGCGCATAATTGCTGGCCTTGAATCACCTGATGACGGTTCGATCCGTCTGCATGGTGAAGCGTCAACCGGGCACAGCGCATCCAAGCGAGGAATTGGTTTCGTCTTCCAGCATTACGCGCTCTTTCGCCACATGACTATCTTCGAGAATGTAGCCTTTGGAATGCGCGTGCAGTCGCGGCAGTTGAGGCCATCGCGCCGTAATATTCGCGAACGAGTGCAGGAGCTCATCCATTTAGTGCAATTGGATTCTTATGCCGAGATGTATCCCGAACAACTCTCTGGTGGGCAAAGGCAACGAGTGGCATTGGCGCGCGCGCTTGCCGTCAAACCTAAGGTGCTTCTACTCGACGAGCCCTTCAGCGCCCTGGATGCGAAAGTGCGCAAGGAGCTGCGTGATTGGTTGCGCCGCATCCATGACGATTTACATGTGACAACCGTGCTGGTCACCCACGATCAAGAAGAGGCGCTGGAGGTTGCCGACCGTGTTGCGATCCTGAATCAAGGCAGACTGGAACAGACCGGAACGCCGCAGTCCATTTACGACAATCCTGTTTCGCCGTTTGTTTATAACTTCCTCGGGAACGTGAATCTATTTCACGGGCGCTTGCTGGCGGATTTGTCGTCTGAAGGACATGCAGATGGCACGCATGAGCCGATTCAAACCGCGATCGGATTTGTGCGCCCTCACGAACTGGAGCTGTCGCGAACTCTTCCGCTGGACGGGAAGGCAGTAGTGGCCAGCGTCGTGCGCATTCATGCGGCTGGGCCTCAGGTTCGGTTGGAATTGAGCATTGCCGGGAGTGGCAGGCCGGTGGCTGCGGAGTTGGGCAGAAAGCAGTTTGAGGAGCTAGGACTGGTTGCCGGAGACGATGTTTTCGTCTGGCCGCAATCCATTCGCCTCTTCGATGATGCGGAGGCGACAGCGCTTCTTTTGGATCAAGGAGCAGGCATTTGATTTTCGAGGGTTGCGCAACCGCAAGCGATGAAGTTTGTTCTTGCTCTTCAAAAATTCCTGTGTTACATTTCTTCTATGAGTTCTTTTAGTGCCATGACCGCCGCGATGTGTTGTTGTGCAGCGATGTGCTGTACGCAGACGCAAACTGGCGTGAGGAAATGGCTGGGCTAGAGTAACTTACAAGCCGCCGCTTCTTAGAGACCCACCGCCAGAGTTGAACTGGCAGGTGGGTTTTTTATTTGGGATGAAACTGAAGCGGATGCAGCAAACAAGGCGTTCGCCGAACCGATTCAAGGTGAGGAAACCATGGGCGTACCTGAGATTCGTGTAGAAGAGCTGAAACGGCGATTGGATGCAGGCGAAAACCTTTTTCTGCTCGATGTGCGCGATGAGTTCGAGTTTGAGATTTCCAATATTGGCGGGCAGTTGATTCCGCTCGCTGAGTTGCCGAAGCGGATGAATGAGCTGGATGCAAACCTAAATATTGTGACGGTTTGCAAGATGGGACCGCGAGGCGTGAAAGCGGCGCAAGTTTTGCATAAGGCAGGCTTCACGCATGTGTGGAATCTGACCGGCGGGATTCACGCATGGTCTGATCGCGTGGATCGGAGCGTTCGGAAGTACTAGACTTCGGACTCTCTCAAGCGCCGGTGGCGAAGCGGTCAACGCGCAGGTCTGCAAAACCTGTATTCGCGGGTTCAATTCCCGCCCGGCGCTCCAACATTTTGGCAATCGGCTATTTCAATCCTTGAAGGCGTGGAATTTTTGGGTTACGCTCTTCAATGTACGGCGTCCCTCCAATGGCAATGCCGCCCTCTAGCCGTCACAATTTTCATATTCTTGAACCAGAAGGAGATCGACTGTGGCAGAAGACTTAAGTCGCGTTTCATTGCGCGAAGAAGCTGCATTTCAACTTGCGAATGTGACCAAGACTGCTCCTCAGTTTGGAGCCATCACACCGCGCTGGCTGGTACGTCTGTTGGACTGGAAGCCGCTTGAGGCGGGAACTTTCCGAGTGAACAAAGTGAATGAAGGCAAGGTGATCGAGTCTCTTTGCGCGCATGAAGATGAATCGGCGCTGCCGGCCACCTTTGTTGACTATCAGGATGAGCCGCGCGAGTATCGCCTAGGTAGCATTAATGCGGTTCTTAATGTACATACCCGCGTCTCCGATCTGCTCAGCAATCCTTACGATCAGGTTCGCGAGCAACTGCGAATCCTCATCGAGAGCGTGAAGGAAAAGCAGGAGAGTGAGCTGGTCAACAATGCCGACTATGGTCTGCTGAACAATGTTCCCGACGCGCAGAAGATCAAGACGCGCAAAGGCGCGCCGACGCCGGATGATCTGGACGAGTTGCTGGTGAAGGTCTGGAAAGAGCCTTCGCTGTTTTTGGCGCATCCGCGCGCCATTGCCGCCTTTGGGCGCGAGTGCACACGGCGCGGTGTTCCTCCTCCGACTGTCACTTTGTTTGGCACGCCCTTCCTGACCTGGCGCGGCGTTCCGCTGATTCCCTCGGACAAGATCGCCGTTAGAAGCAAGGATCAGAAGTCGAAGATACTGTTGGTGCGCGTGGGTGAAAAGAAACAGGGTGTGGTGGGCCTCTTCCAGCCTGGACTCCCGGGCGAACAGAGTCCCGGCCTTTCGGTGCGTTTCATGGGTATCGATCAGCGCTCGTTGGCTTCTTACCTGGTGTCGCTGTACTGCTCGGCGGCCGTGCTGACAGACGATGCAATTGCCCTGCTGGAAGACGTGGATGTGGGTCAATACCATGAGTACAAGTGAACAGTTGCCCGTTTCGACGGCATCCCCGAATGCGGCTGATTGGGCCGGCGGAGTGCGCGGGAGCGACGCTGTAGCTTCTGGCGTTCTTTCTCCGGTCGAGTTAGCGCGCATGGCCAATGAAATTTTCAACGAGCTTCCCGATGAGCAACAGCATATAGTCGCGACTGTTGCAAGAACAGTGCTGCCTCCTAACTCAACATTCACAGGAAATCCCTATGCGGCGGTACCGAATCCAACAGTACCTGCGATTCCAGGATTGTTGGCCAGCGTGACGGAAGCACAAACAGGGACATACATTGCCACGCCGGAGAGAAGCATTGCGCCGGATACGCGCTCCTCCGCCTCTGTTGCTCCAGTTGTTCCGGGTGGTGGCGTTGTGCCAACAACAGGATCGGAGTTTGGTTTCCTTCAGGATGCGCGTCCAATCTTTGTTGCGCCTGACGCGGAGCCAGCAGATGCGCAAACTCCCACGCAAACCTTTGGCGGCCCTGTGCCTAGCGAAGAGGGATTCGCGTCGATCCCAGCGGCATCGCTGCCGGATATTCAGTCGTCGCCGTTGATTCAGCCTCCCACGCCAACCGTTCCCGGCACATTTGGGGCTGTAGATTCCTCAGCGGTTCCAGCGTTTTCTTTCATGGAGGATGCGCGACCGCTGTTTTCAACCCCGCCTTCGCTCCCCGGTCCAGTCCCGGCTGCGGTTTCGAAGGATCACTCAGGGGATTATGACAATCCTTTTGCGCCGCTTCTTGACCGCGACGCGCCACAGTTGCCAGGTGCGATAACGCACGAGCCGGATTTTCGCGCACCGGCATCGCATGACCCTCAACGGCAGCCTCGCTCGCTTGATGCTTCGAATGTCTTTCCAGTTGTAGTTCCGGGAGCGGGACAACCTGAGTTATTAGGCGATCTCGGACTCTCGTCGTATTCGTTTGACGTGGAGGCGATTCGCCGCGATTTTCCGATCCTGCGCGAACAGGTCAACGGCTGTCCGCTGATCTGGTTTGACAACGGCGCGACAACGCAGAAACCTCAGTCAGTCATCGACCGCCTGAGTTACTTCTACGAACATGAAAACTCGAACGTGCATCGCGCCGCGCATGAATTAGCGGCCCGCTCGACAGATGCCTACGAGTCAGCCCGCGAGAAGACGCGGCGCTTTCTCAACGCTGGAGCGCCGCGCGAGATAGTCTTTGTTCGCGGAGCTACGGAGGCGATCAACCTAGTGGCGCAGAGTTGGGGCCGCCAAAACATACAAAAGGACGACGAGATTGTTGTTACATGGCTGGAACACCACGCCAACATCGTTCCCTGGCAGATGCTCTGCGCGGAAAAGGGTGCGCGACTTCGGGTTGCTCCGGTCGATGACTCTGGCCAGGTCCTTCTCGACGAGTATGAGAAGCTGCTCGGATTAAAGACGCGCTTGGTTTCGATCACGCACGTTTCGAATGCGTTGGGCACGATCTTGCCAGTGCAGGCGATGACCGAAGCCGCTCACCGCCATGGCGCGCGCGTGCTGGTGGATGGCGCGCAGGCGGTCTCGCATATGCGCGTCGACGTGCAGGCGATCAATTGCGATTTCTATGTTTTCAGTGGTCACAAGGTCTTTGCACCGACGGGCATCGGCGTACTTTATGGCAGGTCCGAGGTGCTGGATCAAATGCCTCCCTGGCAGGGTGGCGGCAACATGATTCAGGACGTGACATTCGAGAAGACGCTTTACCAGCCGCCTCCGCAGCGTTTCGAGGCTGGTACGGGCAGCATCGCTGACGCTGTTGGTTTAGGCGCGGCCATCGATTATTTGGATCGCGTCGGAATTGTTAATGTATCGCGTCATGAGCATATGCTCTTGACTTATGCGACTGCCGCGCTGTTGAAGATTCGAGGGCTACGCATCATCGGCACTGCGAAGGAAAAGGCCAGCGTAATCTCTTTCGTGATGGATGGATTGCGCACGGAGGAGATTGGCGATTATCTCAACCGTAAGGGTATTGCAGTGCGCGGAGGCCATCACTGTGCACAGCCAATTCTGCGCCGATTCGGACTGGAGAGCACTGCCCGTGCCACGTTTGCTCTTTATAACACCTGCGAGGAAATAGACGCGCTGGTCGCGGCTTTATGGGATCTCAGGCAAGGGCGCTCGATTGGAATTGTGTAACACGGAGGTAATGATAGTTTCACTCGCCTGGATTCAGCACCACGAATCCACCCGAGTGGCTGATATAGATTCGATGAAAGATGGCTGCAGGCAGCAGACCCACAGCATCGAATGCGACCCCGCGGCGGGATTGAACTACATCCAGGTCTTCGACTGTTGTGGTGCCTACTTTTATTGCGGTGTGCGAACGAATGGTGGTTCCATTCGGTCCGCTGCTGAATGCCATTGAGCCGGCCCAGGGCTGGGATTGAAAGGTATTTGGCCGGACCGGAAACAACTCCGGCATCTTCGCCGCAGTGTCCAACTGCAACTGCACCTTGCCGTCGCTTACATCCATAAATTCCGCATTGATCAGTAGACGGTTGGTTGTCGGCAAGCCATGATAAAGGCCCATTGTCTCGAAGCGGCACCGCTCTCCCGCAGAAGCATCTCCATTAAAGCGCAAGATGCGCTCCTTGTAGTCGATCAGAAAATCGAAATTCGAGAGATAATCCTCGCCTAGCACGCCTCGAATGCCTGGCGCCTTGAGCCTGATCTGGTCCAGTTTATCGATCACTGCACCCAGTTCGGAGACCTCGGAGTCGCCGACCCGTACAGACCTCAAACGCACCAAGCGGTCCTGCCGGACATCTGAAACGGTTGTGAGCGAAGCCTCACCGATAATTGGAAGCCGCAACTGCCGTGCAAGGTCTGGATCGATAACAGTGTGGGTCGCGCCTGTGTCTAGCAGAAAATTGAAGGGACCAACACCGTTAATCATTGTTTGCACAACGATCAGGTATTTGTCATGCAGGCGAAACTTTACTATGTTGTTTGCTTGCCTCACTTGCGCCGCCAGCATTGAGGAAAGGGTAATCGCAAGTGTGAGAAGAAGAGATCGGGCAAGGAGACGACATCGCATGAGACAACAACATCGAACCAGCAGGAGGTGGGCCGTCAGCATGATTCCATTCCTATCGGCAATTCGCTCAAACCCCTTGAGCGATCACTGCCTCAAGAATGTACCTCTTGTCATAAGGCAATGTCTACCGAAAGAAATGAATTCGGCCAGCCGGTCTGCCTTCTGTGTTCTAAATCACCTCGTATGTTCTATTTGTGATGCAGCCCATTTTTCTTTGCCGCTGAAGGCGCCCCACTGCAGGTGGTCAGTACTTTGGCAGCGCAGTGTCAATCCGGTCGGCCCAGGCCAAGATGCCGCCGGTCAGGTTGATTGCATGTTTGAAGCCGGATTTTCGCAGGAAATCGACAGCCTTGGCGCTGCGCATTCCGCTTTTGCAATGCACTACGATCTCGCGGCTTGAATCCAGTTCGTGAATGCGTGTCGGCAGATCGCCGAGTGGAATCAGGTGTCCCTTGATGTTGACGATCTGATATTCGTGCGGCTCACGAACATCGAGCACGAAAATATCTTCCTTGGCATCGAGACGCTGCTTAAGAACTTCGGGCTGAATCTCCGGAATCTTCGCGCTCGGGCTCGTCTCGGACTCTTCTCCGCGAATACCGCAGAACTGGTTGTAGTCGATCAGTTCCTTGACGGTTGGATTCGCACCGCAGACTGGGCACTCAGGATTCTTGCGCACGCGCAGTTCGCGGAAGCGCATGGCCAGCGCATCCACCAGGACCAGACGGCCAATCAAAGGCTCACCAACGCCAAGGATCAGTTTGATGACTTCAGTAGCTTGAATAATGCCTAGCAACCCCGGAAGTACACCAAGCACTCCACCTTCGGCGCAGGATGGAACCAGCCCCGGCGGTGGCGGCTCGGGATAAAGGCAGCGATAGCAGGGTCCGGCTTCAGTGGCGAAAATACTGGCCTGACCTTCAAAGCGAAAAATCGACGCATAGACA
>Ga0265336_10000382_pt1 | contig 28242 bp, 51 predicted proteins | sample 42119metaG_FD_193583 | JGI IMG/M metagenome (GOLD analysis project Ga0265336, IMG submission 193583) | Rhizosphere microbial communities from Carex aquatilis grown in University of Washington, Seatle, WA, United States - 4-21-19 metaG | ecosystem: Host-associated > Plants > Roots > Rhizosphere...
CCATGTTGTAGCGTCTTCGGTTGAAGTTGTGCTGTAATCATATGTTAATTCATCGCCAATTGCTATTGGTTGAATGGAAACAAGGAAGGCTCTATTTACCAATATTTTTACACAACAATTCGGTAGGCATGCATGGTTAAGGAAGAACGGTGTCGTTTTACCAAGATCAAGATATTGTGTTGGGCCAATCTGTAAATAATTGGCTGCAACATTGCCAGTAAAATCTGGAATATCTTGTCTTAAAATAACTTTACCAACGAACTCAAAAATTGTATGATTCGCAGGAAGATTTACTACGCTGAAAACTCCATTGCCTTTTTGGTTTGAGTTTTTTATTATATAATGATCCATCAGTATAATACTACTATATTGAGTTAACAAAATTCTTCATACGCGAAAGACGCCTATTTAAATCTTCATCTAATACCCAAGCCTCTGGCAACGCTTTCGTTCCAGCTTTTACTTCTTCATATTCTGGTTTTAGCAATTCAATAACGCTAAAACTAAATCCTTGTTTCTTCAAGTTAATTTCTAACTTGCGAGAAAGAAACTCGTCTTCACTAAAACTGCGACGATCTGATATCGTTAGCAATATAATATTACGACCTTGTCTGTAAAACATCATATCCTGTGTGCGAAGATTATAATCAAGAATACTGACACAATGCTTAACTAATGCTCGGTCGAAGTTTTCACGATCATATGACAATATTTCAATCTCCTCTAAAAATGGAACAATGTTCTTTTCATTTCCCCAATGATCATTTGCGACATGGAGATTTTGAAGTGTAATATCATACGATGATTTTTCGATTTTTGAGTTTAGTGGTTTGAAAATTGACATTGTCATTATCCTTTTGTGAGTGTTCTAATTGTTATCCAACCGTAGTAAATCCAACTATTGAGTATCTGTTCTACATTTGCTTTAATAGACATACGACTATATTTTGTATTTTTTGTATTGACGAGCTGTTGCATACAATCGCATAATTTTTGTTCTAATTCTTCTGGTGTTTTATAGTGGAAAATCCATAATGGTGGCGGCGGATCATACATAAAACTAATTTGTCTGCCCAAGTCTGTTTCAATTATAGAAACTGTTATATGTGTAGTGGAATATAAATTAGAATAATATGGTGAATTTGTCAAGTTGTTCCTGTGTTAAAATAATAAATCTTTCATCAATAAGCGCCTGATCTAATGCTGACATTGCTTCATCTAATGATGAAAACGGTATTGCACCGCTACTATCATTAGTCCGATGCTCCGAACTATACCATACATTGCAACTCATATGCTTATATACAACTGCATAATACATATTATTTACTGAAAAACGAACATAATTACCATCAGCGTTTTTCTCGTATGGTTTTAGTATTTTATCTTTGTTCATGCTAACAACGCTAACTTATCCCATTGTTCCTGCGACAATAAAACACATCCATTATCTGCAAGCCATTTATTCATATGATTGGTAGCATTTAACATTTTTGTAAAATTATTTTTATAATAAATAGATTTTCCATCTATGCAAGCCGAACAAGAATAAGAATCATAAGGCATACTGCCATAAGCATTAACAAAATAATTCATTGGCTTATTTAATGCTACTCGTTTAAATCTATGGAACGGCTCAACACATATCCAAGGTGAAAAATATATTCTATTCATTTTAAAATTACTAATTTATCCCATTGTTCTTGTGTTAAGAACACGCAGTCCTCTTCTTCTGTTAGCTTCTGATCTACTTCATACTTATTTTTTTCAGTATAAGCGAATATATAATCAAAATCCACATCACTTCTTTTCAATGGATATTTTCGCCATTCTACGCGACCGCCCTGGGCATAGTTAAATCTTGTCCAAGGTGAATAATATATTTTAGCCATTTAGTATATCTTTTAAAAACTCTGGTTCCTTGGCGAAAACTGGCAACTCCGTGTCAATATAAATCTTTTTCCGCGGTTTGTCAAGCCCCTCAGCCTCCCTCACCGCCCTATATACTGCCACGCCTCGCCGGATTGTCAAGGGCAGGTCGTTAAAATCTATGCCAAAATCTTCCATCAAAATCTCTAACTTATCCTCAACCGTTTTCTTTCCCAATGTATCTTTCACTCTTTCAATATCGTGCTGCTTTACTAAATTATAAAAACAACTCTGATATAATGATGTATGAAAACATTGTTGTTGTTTTGCTATCAATGTATTTATCACTTCTCCAATATGAGGAACAACAAAACATTTACTCGTAAATACTGGATCCCCGAATAGTTCTATGTTCTTTGCATTTGCTATCTTATTGAATTCAAGCGATGCAATCGATGCTGTTGCTGATACTATCTTTTGTATCCTATTATCATAATACGGTTGTGTATCATTTGTATGATCATTTCTACTAACAATTACAATCTCATCATTGAAAGAATATGAAAACATACTACCATCAATCTCTTGCATTAGTTTTATTGATGTTGCAGTCAATATCTCAAAAAAATTAATATCGAATGGCTTATTTAATAATGATGTAAGTTTCTTGAACTGTCTTCCATTTATAATTGTTATTACTGGAAGTTTCTTCAATAATTTAAAATCGGAAGTATTTTGATACTCCTCTATTCTTTCGCGAAGTGTCGTGATCATGTATTTTTATATATCAATAAATTATTTTAATGCGCCTAATTTTGATAGCATTGTGTTGGCGGCAGTTATTATATCGCTTTTAGCGTTTGCCGCTGTTGGTTCTGGAAAAGAATATGAATTAGTCGAAGCAACTAAATCTGATGCAAGTTTTCGTAATCCGTCCATTGTATAATATGGTGTTTGAGATTTCACAACGGAATATAACCATTTAGCAATATTGAATAAATTTTTAAGACTATTGACAAACTCAGAACCTTCCACGCTGGGATTTGTCCAAGTCATTGAAAAACTAACTTTATTATTACTCAGTTTCAATAAATATCCATTCACAATATTTATAATGCTATTCATATCATTTATTAGATCTGGTCGAAGTCTAAATAAATCTGGTCTGAATCCTGGCACGGCTCTGAGATCCACTGTTGCTTGCGCTGGCGTGGCTGCTGGCTGGCTTTGTGTGATGGTTGCTGGGTCTGTGCTGGTTGTGGTTGTCGGCGTTCCTGGGGCTGATTGCGGGGCACCGGCGTTTGCAGGCGTAGCAGGGGCACCTACCGTTTGTGCTAACTTCAATAATCTAATACGCTGATGATGTTTCATATGAATATATATCTAATTATTGTGTTGCGTTTGCCGTGCCAAGTTTTGTTATAATTGCTTGTGCAAGGGCAGTTAGTTCCGTTTTAGCATTTGTTGCATTTGGTTCGGAAAAAGAAAATGAATTGATCATTGTTGATAGTTTATTTGCTGATTGTTGAAGCACGCCAACGGAATATTGTGGATCGCTTGCAGTAATAAATGAATATAGCCATTTAGATAGTGATAGTAGATTTTTTACGCTTTGTGAATATTGATCACCTGTAATAGCGGGATTTGTGTATACGGTTGAAAAACTTGCTTTATTTTGGCTTAATAGTAATAGGTATTTATTTGCTGTGTTTGCAACACGGTTAATATCGTCAATTAGATCTGGGCGAAGGGAAAATAATTGTGCTTTGAATGATGGAAGGGAGCGAACATTTACCGATGCTTGGGAAGAATTGAGGGTTTCTGGTGTTGCTGAAACGGTTGGATCAGCGTTTGGATCATCGGGAATTGTTGTTGTGGTTGTAGTTCCGCCCGATGCTGGAACGGTTGTTTGAGCAAGTTTTAGGAGACGGATGCGCTGACGATGGTTCATATATTGGTATGTGGAATTATGTGATATTTATTTTAGTTTTTCGTTTAGCCATGCAGATTTTTTACTATGGTAGTCTTGTGGCATATTATTCCAATTAGATCCGCTTCTATAATGCAAAACGGATTTTCTACCCTCCAATGAAAGAATATCATAATTGGCTGGGCTAAAATTGCATGCAGGATCTTCCCATATATTTTGGTATCCAATTTCAAGTATATTTAATTGTGATTTATAATTTTGTAAATAGTAATGTGTTTGACCACCAACATCGACTGGTATTCCATCACATCGCCCACACCATAAATTAAAATTTTCTTTATCAGGAATATTTTTTATATTTATGAAAATTAATCCATTCCACATATAATATATCTTGTTATTTTCCCCGCGATATTGTGGAACATAACACAAGTTATATTTATTGCATATATCGATCATATTCTCTTCTTCAATCAAAAACATATCCGAGTCAATAAAACATACCATATCGTTAGATTTTGATATTATATTTTCCCAAGCCCAACATAATGGGTACGCACACGCTATGTTTGCATTGACATATGTTTTATCGCCATGAAAAATCGGCATTGATTCAAGTCTTTCTAATTCAACAATTAAGTCAAGATCTTTTTCAATATCAATGCATTGTAAATTATTATTTTTACATATATTTTTTATTTCATTATATTGTCGTTTGTCAATATCAAAATTAGCATTATTGAATATAATAAATTCGTAATCACATTTTACATTTTTCATAAAAGATTTATTTTGTAATTCAATAAAATCCGGTCTTTTATGTGAAAATGTATATATTTTAATCATATATAAATACTAATTTATTATATGTATTCCAACCATAGATTTATTTTCTAAATAATACATTTTACAATTATTTTCATTTTTTATATAAGGCTTAATTATATTATATAGCGTATATGGTGAGAACCAATATTTATGATCAGGATGAACAATTTCAATAAATGAATTATCTTCCTCAATCATTTCTTTACCATAATGAATAATATTAGGGACTGTAATTATTAATTCTTTAAATGATATAGCGAAAATCTGATCTAAAAATTCTTTTGCATTAAAAACATGTTCTAATACTTCTGGAACAAGGATTATATCATATTTTCTATCACAATCGTTTAGATTAGAAAAATATTTACTTTTACATATTTGTTTTAATTTATTAAGATCGTTTTCATCAATGTCCATACCATGTAATTCTGATGCATACCCATCTAATAGTATATGTAAATTATCGTCAATATTAAAATGCAATGCGTCAGCGCAGCCAACATGTAAAACTTTTTTATCTTTACATAAATTAGCAAAAAAAGAAAATCTAGATTCTTCTATATTGATTATATATATTTTCTGAATAAAAAAATTATTTGTTTTCTCATAAATCATTTATTACCTAAATAATAATTTAGCGTATCATAAACTATATTATTTCGTATATCAAACTGTGTTTTCGGAATATAACTCCAATTTGATCCAAGTCTTGCATGAAAAAATGTGTCATCAATTATTTCAAACGGATTTACTGGATAGGTATAAGAATTGACTAAATGATTTGGTATAATACCATCTGTATTAGACACGATCATATTTTTAATAAATTTTAATTTAACTTCTGTATGCTCTCTAAAATAGATCGCTAATTGCCCGCCAATATCACATCGAATACCGTCGACTGTCTCACCATTAAAATCAACCTTATTTTTATCTGGTAAATTCGGAATGTTCCATATCATAAAACTCGGATGAATATATGTAATTGTTTCTCTTGATTGAGGCGCTCCAACAACATCTGCTTCTCCAAGCATAGATTTAATACCGAATGATTTTATTGCAAATGTGTCATGATCTGTCATAACGCAAATATCGTTTTGTTTACTTATTATATTATTCCAAGACCACTGCATTGCTGCGTAATGACTACGACCATGCAGACTATGATCTGGTTGAAGATTTTTATGATATTCAATATTTTTTGTAGAACATACATTTTGTAGTGCAGCTGAAACATTATTATCGATAGCGTTATCGATACAATGTAGCTGGTAATCTTCTTCACAAAACTTTTTTAAACAATCATATTGATATGATAGATATGCTATACTATTGAAACTATATGTAAAAAAATGTATCATTATATTACTTTATTTATGAATTTTAACAATGTATTGATTCTATTAATATATGTGTGATTATCGCGCACAAAATCCATCAATTTATGCAATTCTTTTAATGGCATATTTTTTACATATCTCTTGGCATCGTAAAACAATGTCTCTGTGTTATTATTATGTATTATTTTTTTATTGAATAATAAGTGAGCCCTTGGCGAATTAGTTAGCCCCATTTGCCCATAACTGATATTTTTAAAAATTCTACAAGGAATATAACCAACTTTATGCTGCCATGTTCCTACAATAGTAGGCGCTAAATAAGAATCTTTGATTCGTTGTATATTTTCTTCGATACTAACGGCACACAATATATCATTAAATTTAATTCCATTATGTTCGCATGCTTTTTTAAATGGGGCTATTTGTTCTATATTACCGAATTGCCCGCTACCAACCGTTCCAACCCAATTAACATTTTTACTTTCTTCCACAAAAACACGCGATGGTTTGTTAGCATTTATCTCATGTGGAAGCAGATCTGTTGCCCACGGAAAATATAAGCACTTACCACTATAATCAGCATAAATACAATTCGCTAACTTTGTATAATTATATTGTAATACTGCATCGGTATAAACTTGTAATCTAATACATTTATTTTTTGTAAATAATTCATTATATTTAGTATCATAACAATTATGTAATACATAAAAACAATCATCTCGCAATGGTATATTTTTATCTACTTGTCCTTCTGTTATAAATAATGAATTAGAAAAATCAAAATTTCTAATATCATCGTTGTCGTTGAACCAATAAGTTTTAGCACCCATATGTTGAAACGCACGAAAAAACGCATTATGAATATAAGAATGAGTGTGTGAATGCAATTTATGACCCCATAAAATGAATTTATAATTATTTATATTGATCATATTTTTGTCCATTCATTTGGCAATAAATCTTTCGTATTATGTTTTTGATTTGGCCCGAACCATCTATTTGGCGCCACAATCATTTTTGACGGATTTTTATTTAACCACGCTCCCCACCAAGAAAAACTGCTATTAGCAATGATATTATGTTCGCATGTTATCTGTAATGCTAAATCTTCCACTGGTGATCTGTTTTCTGAAAATATAAATTGTTCTCCAATAAAATTGTTATGGCACCAATTAATATCATCGCTAACTATAATGTAGTGTTTTGTTTTTACCAATTCCATTGCTACTTTATAATAATCCATTCCTAACTGAATATAGTTATTTGGCTGATTTACATAATCACCGCGGCGAACATGAATTGAAGTATAATCGTATTTTGTTCCCAGTGCTATTTTCGGTGTTAATAATTCTTTAATTATATTTTGCTGATTAATAAAATATTTTTGACTCTGAAAATATCCACGAATATCTGTATTCGCCTGATATGGTATCGATGAATAATGAAAATGTGGTTCAGTATATACATAATTATTTGCTATACTTGTGGCAAAACAATTATTTAGATTAAAATGATCTTTGTATTCCCAATTTGGAAACACATATGTATCATTATTATTTAATGCTAATGATATCGTGGCTGACAGCTCAAATAATTGATTACCTAATCTACCATATTGACCCAATTTAGAAAATGATATCATATTTTCTTTATTATTTTATAAATAGTTGATTTGTTTAGATTAGTTTCTCTTGCTATATCTGTAATAGATGTTTTTTGTTTAAACATATCTATTATTTGCTTTTCTTTTTCTAATGAAGTTTTATTGTACGGTATTTTATTTCTCATTTTAGATTTGGTTTCTTCTGTATGGTGTGCACCTAATCTGGATGAATTTGGATGCTGAGGCTGACCTTTTTTAATATCTGATAATATTTTTTTATGATCTTGTGATTTGGGTTTTCTTAATTTCTCTTTTGTTTCTTCTGTGTGTTTTCTGCCAGTTCTTGTTGGTCGCATTTTTACTTTTGTTTCTGCTGAATGATTTTTTCCAAGCATTTTTTTATTACCAATTTGTGCTTTTGACATCTTTTTCTTTGTTTCTTCTGAGGCTCTACCGTTCGCACCTCCCTCACGAAGATTATATCCGTTATTAATTGTATCAAAAAGATCAATATAACTATCTTCTAACCAATCCGCAAATTCTTTACTTTGTGTTTCCTCTAATATTTGAACTGTAAAATTTTCCCATTTATATTTTAAAATCGCATTATAAAATTTTGGACAGCCTTTATATCTATGCCCATTTGTTCCCGCCCTACACTCTAATGAGTCGCAAGTTTGCCCAACATATTCTAAACTATTTATTTTATTTGTATATTTATATATTAAATAACTCATCTTACTTCCTTATGATTCTTATCTAATAACAATATCTTTGCATTAAATGTTTCTGGTTGCCACATTCTTTGATAGCGTTGTATTTGCCCTTGTGGGTAATGATAGCTTGGCGAAAGACTAATTGTTGGCGGATGATCCAAAAAATATTTATTTATTGCTGTTTCATCATGCCATATCGGTATAATGTTATTAGCAATATCTGCATCAATAGCATCACTGCACCATTTTGCTAATTGTAAGTAGTTTCCGCTTTTACCACCGCTAAATCCACCACCGTAATATGGTTTATAACCTCTTATATCATACATCTGCGATCTTTGATTTGTTTCTGCTGGCCCGCTGCTTTTATAATATCCGCAATGGCGAACGCCAACTAAATCTCCAAGTATTTCTTCTTTGATTTTATCAACGAATTTACAATCAACATCTACATAATATAAATAATCTTTTTGAGCCAACTTGTCAGCGTGATTTGTAAAATGTTTAAATCTATCCATACTTGCATGAGGAAACGGTCTATGATCTATATGTATTTTTTCTATATGTCTTGATGATATGATATTTATATTGCTATCTGTAAATACAAAATATGATACATCATAATCATTATTCATAAAATTATTGTCAGCGGAAGTTATTAGATCCTGAATAAATTTATCATATTTACCTGTTGCAATTACTATAAGCCCAATCGAAGTTTTTTTTGGAATAAACATTGGTTTTTCCGTTCTTGAATATTTTGGCATTCCACGGATATGTCGATCTAACTGTGCCTGTATATTCCTTGAAACTTTATGATCATTTATGGGATTGTCGTCATTATAAATATACAATATATCGGAAACATATTTAGAATGTTCTCCTGACATTTCTAACATTGGGAACATTATCGCAAAATCCCAAGTCATAACGAAGAATTTTCCATCTTGCATTAAATCTTCTTTTTTTATTCTCTTGAATAGCCAAGTATAAAATGTGCGAAGGTGGCTGGCATTCCAAGTAGCGGATCTAAAATTATTATTACTTATTATATTTTTATCGTATGCACGACAATGCCCTATTGAATTTGATATTATATTTTTATATTGACCATATGTCATCCATACATCATTTTCAGAATAAATTTTATTTAATTTATTTAATACTTCTCCGTCAGGGAACCAATCATCACCATCTAATGTTAGAATAATTTCATCATCAGCACAACTATGAATCATATTATATAGATTTTCTAATGCTCCCTTGCGCTCTGTATTTTTTACGCAGGTTATTATTGATGATTTGCCCGACGCATTTACAATAGCATTTACTTTATTGAATGTTTCATCTGGCGAACAATCATCTGTAAAAATAATGCGATATCTACTATATTTTTGATCAATGGCTGACTGTATATTTTTTTCACAATATTTTTCATTTTTATAACTTGGAATAACAATAACGAATTTTTTATCTGATGAACTGTCAGTCATAATAATATTCCTATTTATTGGAATAATTTCTGGTATAATTTTTACATCAGGTGGTGGAAACTGTCTTGCAATATGTGGAATGGGCAACGATGCTTGTATTTTTGCTTCCGCTCCTTCTCTTGCAACTCTTTGTTGTTCCTCCGTCGCTAACCTCTTTACTCTTTCCTCTGCTTCTTGTCTTGCATACACCATTCGTTGTTCATTCAACATTTTCTGTGCAATATTCTTATCCCTGCGAATGAACCATATTCTTCTAAATCCGGTATTGCGCCCTGTGTTATGTTCTTGCCAGTCATACCGATGACCTCTAATACCAAGGCTCACATTATCAATTCTTCTAAATGTCGCACCAATTCCTGACAATGTGTTTTGAATTGCGCTGCTGCTTGCAAGGTTGATTTCACCATTATATGACGCATCATGAATTACACGATCTTCTGAAAAGATCTCATGTTTTTCGTAAACAAAATCCAATACTTCCGTTTCCAAAATAACCGTCTCGGCAGCGGAACATATTTGATTTAAATGCTTTTTAAAATCTTTTAAATGACACATCACGCCAAGCGAAAACACCACATCAAACTCAAAATCCGCAAACGGCCAATCTTTGTCAAGATCTAATTGGATCGTGCGGATATGCGGATATTTCTTGTTTATTGCAGCAAGGTGATCTTTTCTTGCATCTACTGCGGTTATTCTCGCACCCACTCGTGCGAAGGCATTGGCTAAATCACCATTGAAACAACCCAAGTCTAAAACATTTTTATTTAGAAAATAACGATGACCAAAATAATCAATAATTAGTTTTGTTAATTTATGTGTTCTTTGATCGTATTCCAACGGATGCATTTTTCCCTAATAGTATGTCTAACCATTGAAAGGAATATAGATAGATTTTTGTTTTGAGGAATATAACCCACAATTTTGTCGAAACTTTGCTATATTTTTAGTTCGGCACTCATCTTTAAATTGACGATAGGTTCCTGTATCCAGTTCCCCAACACCGAAGTGATTTCCTTGTTCTTGAATGTAGCCTAATTTCCATCCTGCTAATCTACTGCGGAATCCCCAATCACTATCTTCTTCGCCATATTTTTCGTATTCTGTTGTAAAAAATCCAATTCGTTCATGTAGCATTTTATGAAACACCATACATGCCGAACCAAGATTACCTTGTTGTTTTAATTGGAATGTTTTTTTATTCAGTGTAATTTCAGGATAGACAACGTCCTCCATATTTACACCAATAGAAAATGTAGGATTTACACTGATTACATCGATACATTTATCGAGCCAATTATCAGGAAACTCACAATCATTATCTATTGTAGCAAAATATTCCGAATCATATTTTTCAGCAATTTTCAATCCACGATTTCTTCCACGAGCGATACCAAGATTTTCTGCATTCAAGTGAAGATCATATGATTGACAAAACTCATTTACTTTCAATGATTTTAGGTATTCAATCGTTCCATCAGTTGAACCATTATCTGTAATAATTAAACGATATGGTGATTTGGTAGTAATAAAAAAATTATCGAATGTTCGCTGTGTGAGCGAAAGACGATTATATGTCGTAAGCATAACACTTGCTATCATATTAATATCCTATATTTATCTATTTCATTTATTAGTTCAGGAAACTCATCTGCAAGTATATCAAGAACTCTTGGTTTTCTATTATGCGGAACATACATAAAACATATTTTTATTAATTTATCTATATTTGATGAATTTGTTGTTTCTTTATTTTTTTGTATAGCATTATATACATGAGTTATGGGAAAAATTATTGGATACCCTATCATCTCGTATGCTGCCCAACCAGTTGCTTTTGACATTTTAATTCAACATTTTCTTATCATCACTAACGACATTTTTTACTGTTCCATCATCTGCTAATTCTTCGTCATCTTCATTTGTGATTTCGCCCATAAATATTACCATTTCTTCATCATCATGGAAGTAAACTGTCTGACACATATTTTCTGCTATGGAGTGCAGAATACTATTTAGATCCTCATCTTGCATCATATAGTCATATTGTTCATCATAATTAGTAAGCGTTTTTATATGATCAATAGCATCAGACATCTTTTGCTTCATTTCAATTTCTTCATCATCTTCTTCATCAGGATTGATATCTACGCCATCCTCCATCATATTGTGCAAGATTAAATCTATGCAGTAATGAATTGCCGAATGTTTTTGCTCGTGATCTAATTGGTAAAATAACTTCATGGTATAATCCCTTCAATATATAATATATCAATATTTTATTTTTGGCATATTTTTTTTAATGCCTTTGTCTCCTTAACATAAATCTGCTCTTTTTTTGTGTCAGTGAGCAATAATTCTATTTCAATTTCGTAGGCACACTTTTTACAATATGTATCTAACACCCAGATACCATAATAAGGGTCTTCGAAACTAACTGACATATCGTGTCCAATAGCATTTGCTTCTTTTTTCATTTTATTTAAAATGATTTCAATCAAGTGTTTTGTATTATTTGCGAGCGGGCGAAGTTTCTCTATGTCATCATAGTTCAAGACAACACCAAAATCGTATTTATTCTTCGTTCTAATATATCTGGATTTTTTATATAATCTTCGGAACCAAAAAACTTATTCAATTCCAATTTGATTTTTTCAAGCCCATCATAATAACCATAGTCAGGATCTTTATATGCAACATTAACATCATCTAATTGATCACACAATGCTTTTGTATTTGGGAATGTTATTGTTAATTTTTTAAATTCTTTTTGTATCTCGTCATTTTCTAATTCCTCATATATATCGCATCCGCTACAAGAACCATAACTGTATTCAAGAAAACGGTATTCGTTATTTTTTACTGCCAAAATACAAACCTCCCCTTGATAGTAATTTTCACTACAATCAATTAGTATAGTCCAATCCTTAAAAAGATATTCGGCATTTTCCGACCATCTACACTTGTAAGCGGTTGTGTCTTCCCATTTTATTGGCTTCATTTCAAGATCTTTCTATTATCATTATATTCATGGTGAATACATCATTTTTTTAATTTATTTCTAACAATTTGTTTATGTTTCCAGTGTTCGTCGCCAATGCTTTCCGTGAAAGATTTTTTGACATATTTAGCGATTGATATTGGAAAATCTGGTGCTTGAAACTGTGATGCTACTCTAACTACTACGCCTTCGCGTTCATCTATATCGAACTCTTTTTCTTCTGCCAATGAAAGAACAAGATTTTCTAATTCTTTTTCTGTTTTTATCATACCATGAAAAAGAACCGGAACTGTATGAATATCCAATGTGGAACAAACTAATTCTACATCATCCCAAGACAAGAACTGATTTGTATTTATATCTAATATATTGAACGCTTGAAGGTATGATGGTAATTGTGTATAATTAATTTTATGCTGTGCATAGACCCATTCACAATATATAATTAGATTATGATGAATACTATGTTTTAGATTGTTATGCATTTGTTTTAGCAGATCAAAACTTGGATGCGTTGGAGCATGAGCATGTGTTCTGGCGAAGATATTATCGTGCGACAAGGCAACATTTGAGCCATCAAGTTTTGACGAGCATATAATTTCTTTATTTAAAAAATAGGAATTATCGTCTAACATCTTATCGTCGTTAGAACAATGAGAAAAAGAAAAATGATAGGTGCGAGGATATTTCATTTTAATAAAATATATTTCTCAAACTTTGATTTTAGTTTGTTAAACTCACCAAGGAAGTCATCATTTACTGGTAATGCTATGTATGGTATTGAAAATAGATATTCTTGTTTTGATTCCATATGTGTTATGCCGGGCTTTGTAAGCCATTTATATTTATATGGACTAATTGTTTGGAATATCGTTCGTTCGCCATACCCAATTATACCTCTGGTATTTATCCAGCAACCATTGGAGTAGATTGTTTCATGACGAGGGCCAGTTGCTGCATACCATTTATCATCAAACTTAAATGGTAAATGATATTGTGTGGCGAACCACCAATTTTCTCTAACCCCCATATGAGGGTAGTAGCCGATCTCTGAACAAGGACAATGTTTTCGATCTGAACAACCAAAATCTTCTTTATTTTCGCCACCCTTGTATTTCATGGGTGCGCCACAAACGGTGCAGTTCATAATACCACCAATTTAAGGCGGAATGTTTTTAGTGGAAGTAGCGTAAATTAACTATATTTTTCGACCAATAATTGTAATGAACTCTTTTTTGATTTTTTTGATGGGGTATTAGGATTAGTTTTTGGAGTAGTTGGCGGCGTCAGATATATGCTAACTGTTGTGTTAGCGCCTGCGCCTGCCCCACCCGTCACGGTAGCAGTAAAATTATCTGCTGTATAGGCTTCTGTTGAAGTTGATGTTGGACTACGAACCTCTGTTGAAGTAGAAGTTGGGCTTCTAACTTCTGTTGAAGTAGGACTACGAACCTCAGTGGATGTTGGACTACGAACTTCTGTTGAAGTCGGGCTACGAACATCTGATCCGCCACCTTTGGCTTTTGAATCGGTTTTCTTTTTGCTTTTGCCGTCTTGTGCATCAGAAGTATCATCCGTAGCCTTATGACTCGGAGCATCTACTCCTTTACCCGGAACTGATTCCGTAGCTTTGCTGGAAGGAGCATCTACTCCTTTGCCCGGTTCTGAATCAGTGGCTTTATGACTTGGAGCATCTACGCCAACTCCCGGTGATGCGTCAGTGGCTTTTCTATCAGTTCCAACATTACCTTCCACATGATTAATGGATGGTTCTTTTTCGGGTGCTGTTCCTTTTGCCGATGGATCCCATGATCTCACATGAGAAGAAGGTGCTGCATCATCAGAATATTTAGATATTAATCTTTGTAATTTACTTACCGAAGCGGTCGTTTCTAATTCTTTTAGTTTTTCGGCTGCATCTTGTGCTGCTTTTGCTGTTGCTTTTACCGCTGCTTTTGCTGCTGCTAATGCTGCTGCTTTGGCATCTGCATCTGCTGGTGTTGCTGCCGCTGGCGCTGTTGCTGGTGCGGGAGCGGTAGCTGGGGCTGGTGTAGTTGCTTTATCTGCTGGTGCAGTTTTAGCAACTGGTGCTGTTGCTGGTGTTTTAGCAACTGGTGCTGTTGGCGCTGTTGCTTGTTGGGAATATTTTTCAATCAAAACTTCCAATGAAGATTTTTTAGATTCTTTACCAATATTTGGAAACGCCTTATGAACCGCTCGCTGAACTGCTTTTCGCATTTCTTCAACCGTTCCATTATACCAAGGTGCTGATTTCTGTTTGCCAGCATAACTTAATGCTGAACGTCCATGTGCTTCGTCAGGCAAGGGATAGTGATCTTTATCGTCGTTTACTTTTGGGCTATTTGCAGGAAAAACACATTTACCGCGATTTCTAACTTTCGCTTTTGGATCGTGTTTCTTCTTTTCCTTAGTTTTCTTAACAGCTTTTGCAATTACTTCCAATGGTTGCTCACACCAATACTCAAACTTCTCTGCTAATTTCTTAAAATTATTCATGGTATACATATACCAATATGTGCATATAAATTAAACTTCCTCTTCGCCCTGATCTTGATCTGGCGCGTTCCAAGTTTTTTCCATTTCTTGGTCTAATGCTTGCAATTCTGGAATTGTTTCAAAAACAATATTTGCCGCTCTTAATAAAATATCATATATACGACGATCTTTTGGATTATCTAAATCACTTTCATTAGCGAATTGCTCTGCTGATAGTTTCATTGCATGAGCAAAATCTCTAACACAATCTGCGCTACCTTCATATTGACTCACTATTTGATAGAATGATTGTGGATCAGCAGTTTTAACCAATCGATTAAATTTTTTAGCCTGCGAATATAATTTTTTAAAATTATTCATAGTATATATACCAATATATGTATATATAATTGTGAGGAAACTTCTCGCATTTATTGCGTTTTTGTTTATAAGTATCATTGGATGCTCCTCAACCACACCACTCCTAATTCCAACATTATCGTCATCCAGAAGCCAGTCCGTTCAAACTAATGTATATATAGACTATCGTTTTTCTCCATTAGAACAAAACGATATTACCAATGCGTTAAAATCTTGGGAGTGTTCATTAGGGTATAGAATTAGATTTAAAATTCAATACAATGCCCATAATGAAGATATCGATACTAACGATGGAAAAGATTTATTTATACGGAAAACTGATGAAAAAGATCCTCGAATAATTGAGGCTGACAAAAAACTAAAACAAGGCGATGATAGACAAGATAGATTTGTTGTTGGGTTATTTATAATTGGAACTGACCATCCCAGTGTTATATTATTAAATATGGAAAAAATTGGTTCAGATCTTTGGACAATATCAGCTCATGAGATAGGGCATTTTTTATTGGGAGGCGATCATTCTGATGACAGGAATAGCATTATGTATAGATTTACTGACACTGGTGCTAACAACATTACCGAAGTCGATATAAAAAGAGCATATTCTATTTATAAACTTAATCCTAACGACGTGAAGGTATGCAATATCAAGTGAAAATATATTATCTTTTTAGATTTACATTATTATTGATTTTTATATTTATAGCATTTTCTATGCTAAAATCATTAGTTCCAACAAAACTATCTAATGATGCTGTTCCATCAATAACCGAACACACTGAAACATTACTAACATCTTTCGAAAGAGAGCCAATTTATATCACATCCGTTGTTTTAATAGATCCGACATTTTCTAATATCGAGATCGGTATTATAAAAAATGCATTAGATCAGTGGGTATTTGCTACAAACGGAATAGTAGATATTAATTATCAAGTGGGTTATTATCCCAATCATAGTATAAGAATAACTCGCCCAAACACATTATTAAAAATAATTAGAATCAAACAAGGAAAAGAAACTAATCCATTAATACAACGAATCGACGCTTTGCTTGGAGCGCCCATCGTAGGTTATGCGGACATTGAAAATGAAACCAATCAGGATATAATTACAGTATATATAATGAATGAAAGAATAGATAGTATTGAAGAATATTCTACGGTAGTTCAGCATGAATACGCTCATATCATTGGGTTATTACATTTACGCGATTATTCTATAATGGCTCCGGGCGAGAATTACGCCTCCACTTGTATTACACTAATAGATTTAAAATATTTTTGTTATCTTTATGGTTGTAATTCTGAATTACTGAATCCTTGCGACCACGCGCCATTATGCAATAATGACACATTCCATCTATTTTAGAACAACAATATCATTGTTCGAGCTCGTTCTGCTGACGGAACCTCTTGTGCGAATAATTTGATTTCTCTTTTATTCTTGCTCTGTAATACTTTATCTTCAAAACTCTTTACATTCATATGAGGGAATGTTTTAGCGAACAATCGGCAATACATAAGGCTTTTGCTATTCAATATTAATTCCTGAATAACTTCTAAATCTTTTTGATCTTTTGACAATTTAGCATACTGAAAAAGATACCTTGGTCGCTTTGATTTTAATATACTTTCTCTAAAATTGATATAAGGATATGTTTTTATAAAAGACATATATAAATACATTGATTTTATATTATTTGATTTGGCAATTAAATCACCAATCTTCTGTATGTCTGCTCCTTGAATAAAACATGCAAAACGAGACATCTCCTCAAAATCATTTGTTTCAATGATAGCATTTTGAAGTTTTTTGATATTTGCTTTATCAATGCCATATGCAAAACGGTAAATCAACCGACCGTTGCCAGTTTTACATATGTAATTTTCTATTCGCGTAGTTCTGACCCTAATGAACTCTAATTCATATGCAAGCCGCAACGCCATATATGTGTTTTTAGTCTCAAAAATATAATCTTCTAATTCTTTTATTTGTGCTAACTGTTCTTTTCTGTCTTCAATTTTTACTACATTATTGATAGCGGAAAGGTAAATATTATCCACATAGTAGATATATAAAAATTAGTATAGTAATGTAATAGTATTATATAATTTTATATATTGCGGGAAGTATTGTTCGATTGCTTTTTGTAAATATTTGGGAGGATCCAGTGTCATCCTTCTATATGAAACCACATCAAAAATATATTTTTTTATATCATTCTGATAAATTAAACGATCTTTAAAATATTTAATTGAACAACTTCCAGTTAGATTGGTATTTTCGCGAAGACACATTGCGCATTTTTCAATGTCGAACATTGAACAATTTACAAAACTCATTTATTTTATGAAAATAATACAAGAAGTGAATACTAAAACACTTAGTATAACTAATCCAATTAGTTCATCTTTCGTTGTTTTTACATGTCTCATATAGTTCCTTATTTTAGAATGATTAATGGTTCAAGTATTTCGTAATAAATTGGAAAATTATGTTTCAGCACATTAATAAATATATCATCGTTGTGATTTTCAAGAAAAAATTGTTTTAACTCTTTTACTGAACAAAGATTCTGTAATTTATTTACATATCGGTTTTGCGTAGCATTAATACGCATATAATCTATACTCATTATTTAATCTTTCGCAAAATATGCCAATCCAAGAATTGTTATTATTGTAGCAAAAAATGCAGCATAACTAACATCATAGGATGCGAATGTCATTATTGTTTTTTGACTTTCAGGAATTAGTGTTAGTAATCCCAAGCGTATTCCATATATACCAGCACAAAATACAATAATTCCCCAAGCCATACCTTTTATGAATAAAAGATATAATAAATATCCGATTATTGCGAGTGAAACTATTGTTAGCATTTATTCCTTAAATATTATAATTTTACTCTTTTACTATTAAATTTACGCAATAGCGATGTATAATCAGTTAATTAGAATCTCGACAACAAAGGGTTCCTGTTTCGAACCAACTGAAACTTGGTCCATGAACCAATGTTGCGGGCGAACACCTGTTTCGCGCCCCTTTGTATGCATGCCCGCCGGCGAGGGCTGAATAATACGGATGACCGCTCTCATTCAAAACCCATCTATCGTTATTCCCAACAAGACTATACACTCCATAATCGCTAACACATTCTGGCATACTTCCCATCGGGATACGCTTATCTAATTTTTCGAATGATGCCTTAAACGGATCGAAGTTTCTTTCTAAATCACAATTACATTTTGAGCAATCACGAATATATCCATTGCCATATGGATATGGTTTGTTTTCTGGGCCACGACATGCTTGCGTAAATTCATGCATTGTGCATAATCTTTTGCCATCTGCTTCACATAATTTTTTAGCCTGATACCAATCTAATTGTGTTGTAGGCTTTTCTTCTGGCTTATTTGGATATGGATATTTGTCGATGCAATAATGCATCGGAACTGTTTTAGATAGACAACGCGTAGGATATTGAAACTCTAAACATTGAACTGGCCCATTAGCGCCTTTATTATCTGGATCGCCATATTTTAAACATACTTCTTCAAGATTCGTGCAGTAATCACCTTTGATCTCAACCATATCATCCGGGCATAAACTTGCTGCACTTGGAACTACATCGTATCCAGCCTTGAAACCTGAACATTTTTCACCGTGGCATAACTGTCCATACGCATCATTCTTTCCACCAAGAAACGCAATCAACAACGCCGAACCTAAAATCGAACCAACAATTATTTTTCTCATATATTTACTTTCTATAATAACATTATATATTTATATACTTCTTCTTCATATTTTAGAAAACGAAAATTATTAAAACCGTTAGGTCGTGGCAATGTTGCTTTAATTACACTAATTAAGTCGGGTAAGGATTTTATCCCGTTCTTTTCTCTATTGCACCACCATATTAACGAACGAGCCAGATTTCCTCCAACATTTAAATTTCGTTTTTCATACGCATCTATGACATTATTCCAACGACCATTTTCTGGATTAACTTTTTCCTGAAAATCATCATCAATTAGCATTGTTTCCGAGTCATTGAATTCAATAAACATTTATACTAATAATAGATATTTTTCAATATCTTCCATATATGGTTCTAACTTTTCTTTCCATTTAAATTTTAAAATGCTATCCTTATGCTCTAACGCATCTTTAAAATTTAATGTCTTGTGTGTGTCTTCCCACCAACGAATAAAAAATGCTAAATTAGCGGGAATATTTAAATCTCTACCAGAATAAACATCAAAAAATGCACCAAGGTAATCTTCGGCTTCTGATTTCTGTGTAAAATCAGTATCGATTATAGTGTGCTTACCACCAATTATTTTTACAAACATTTTTATAACAACATCAGATATTTTTCAATATCTATTTCATATTTATGAAAACTTGGATTAAATTCTTTTGGTTTTAACGTTTTTATCGCAGATATTACACTAATAATGTCAAGATTACTTGTAGTTGCATAGTCAGTAATACAACGCATTAGATTGCTGGCAACATTTAAATTTTTCTGCTCATAAACTCTAATCACTGCTTCCCAACCAGAATGTCTTTCATCTTCCATTTCTATTGTTTCAATAAAATCCGAGTCATATATCGTATGATATGTTTTATCATTAATCCTAACAAGGACATTCTTAATATACATTTTATTGAAAATCCTCAATCGTAAATATCGATATCACTGGAATACGATATTTTGTTTCAATGGCTTTTTTACCACCAGCAAGACGATCTATAACACATATGACTGCTATTGGATTATAACCATTTTGGTATAGCGTGTCAAGGGCTGTCATTGACGAACTTCCGCTCGTAATGACGTCTTCAAGTAAGATTACATTAGATTGAGGTTCAATATAACCTTCTATTAATTGCTGTGTCCCATGATCTTTTGCTTCTTTACGAATGTAAATTGCATTTAATGGTGAATGAATAAAATCTGTGCGTTGCATTGCGCTATATGTAGATACTGCTGATGCAAGACTACAACCACCTAATGGAACTCCTGCAACTGTTGCTATGTTATAGTGTTGTCGAAGTTTTAGTATTTCGTTGAAGATTAGTTCAGCGGATAGTATATGCCCTTGACTTGTCAGCAATGTCTGCTTGCAATCGAGGAATATATTGCTTTCTTGTCCTGATGCAAGTTTGAATGTGCCAGTGCGATATGAGTATTGTTTTAATAAATGTAAAAGAATTGATTTCGTTGTCATATAATTCCTATGCTAACATTAATAATTGTTCTAATTTTTCTTTTGTTATATCAAATGGAAGTAATGGAAGTTTCGTTTGTATGTTAATACCGTTTTTAAATATATTATTTATGCATTTATTGTCCAATGTACGAAACTCTAATACCCAACTATTCATATCATCTCCATTTGTAAAAAATAAATGGAATGTGCCATAGCCAACATAAAAAAAATCGCAACTCTTACAATGCATATTTAATTCCAATGCTCTACTATGATCATCAGAATCCATACGATGACACAGATTAAATGTATTATTTTTACATCTTAAACAAGCAACACTGCTAAATGATAGTGCAGGATTCACGAAGGTATCGTTTTTTATTTTTAAAAATGTAGTCATTTAAAAATCCGAGCACGGATCGTTAACTCGGAATAACGGTAGGTTATTGTCATATACCCATTTGCATACTTTACCACGATCATCAACCCAAGCACGACAATTATACTTATTATTTACATGAGTATTGAATAATCGTTCTTTTAATTTCACATCATCTTCAAAATTATCCGTCTCACGCATATACAATTCATACGGATATCCGAAGTATGTATTTAACCATTCTTCTGTCATAGCGCGATGTTTATCTTCTCGCCCCGAAAAGAAAAATATCTTATGTCCATTATCATGGTGTAATTTACACAATTCAACCACATGCTCGTGTGGCGTATCATCAATGCAACGCGATGCATCATATGGATTTCTATGTGATATTAAACACATTGACCCATCAAGATCGTAAATTACGCATTTTGGTAAATCTTTATTTTGTTGCATCGGTGCCCAATGACCCTCGACCGTTGCTGTTCTTTTAGAAAAGACTTCATGTTGCACCTTATAAAATTTAAATTGGTTCCCGCCCAACTTACCAAAAAATTTCTTTACAACATCTTCACCAACTTTTGCATTGCCAACACGTTTGCTATCTCGTGCAATTAACTCATCAAGCGGAACATAAAAATGTTTTTCAAAAACTTGTGCATCGATATTTAACTTGGATACTATCTCACATATTTCTTTGAAATGTCGCGAACCGGCATTTACATTGTCAATAACAACGGAATACCCTTTTCGTAAAAACTCTTTTAACATGTGATTACGAAGTGAATGGATCAGTTTTTCATTCTCGGCTGAATAGACATCGAGGTCAATAGCGTGCCTCAATGCATCATTGTTAATGCGTTTCCATGCGCCCGGTTCTTTGCGCATCAACTCATGGCAAAACGAAGATTTTCCGCTGGCTGGTGCGCCTTTAAGTAGCATTATTTTCAATTGGGTATTCATTTTATCTCCCAAACAATTTCTTATACACATCAACGCCAATCAACTCAACTGGTGATTTTCCCTTCCAGTTTGCATAACCCTCTGTATATGGCAACATCAATTGTTCCATTTCATCATCGTTTGCTCTTTTAATAATTATTTTATATCCCTCACCATCCTTAGCAAAAACATCAACTCCAATGGAATCATCATTCCAGTGTGCAGATACCATATCAAGCGCGTCCGACAATGCAATTAGTCCTTCTTTATTACCAATAATAAATAAATCATCATGATTCATTGATTGTCCATATATGTGGATGTATGGTGTTTTCATTTTTTCTCCATAAAATCTTTTAAAAGAACCTGATCTGTTTTCAGATCTTCTATAATATTAACGCCACGATCGCCAGACAATTTTTCTGTAAAATCTTCAAAAATATCCTGTATTCTTGCTTCTTCCGTAAAATCAACCCCATAATCCCCAAACAATTCTCTAAAATGTTTCTCGCACACATACGCTGTTAGGTTATGACGATTTGGAAACGGATCATCGTGCAAAATCTCTTCGCCAACTTTTGCTATTGCATCATCACCGCAACGACATTTTTCACCATTCGTATATTTTGATTTCCACATTTTTATTTCCCTTATATTAACATTAAATATTTATCTACATCGTCCGCATATTTCGCGTATTTTGGAACATTTTTTCTTGCTACTTCGATTACGCCTTCAATGCTCCAATATATATTGGCATTGACGATCCATCTAATTGCCAATGCTAAGTTAGCAGCAACGTTTAGTTTTTTTTGTTCATAAATTTCAATAACACTATATACATAATACATATGTGATGGTTTCGTGATTTCAAAATCTGAATCAACTAATGTGTCATTCAATCTGCCCGTAAAACACTTAAACATTTTAACCCTCTACATCAATAATAGATATTTTTCAACATCGTCAGCATATTTAATGTAATCAGGCACATGTATTTTGCATTGTTCTATGTGTTGATACGCGCAATAGGTATTATTGCCTAACCAATGTGCAATAGTAGCCGAAACATTTAATTGTCTTTCTTTACAAACATTTATGATTATCTTTACACATTCATACACATAAGGATTACCACTATTATTTATCATTCCAACTACTACTTCTTCTGGCTCAAAATCTGAATCATATATAGTATAGGTTGCGTGCGCATCCTTTCGACAATGTCCGAAACGGATTTCAGTAATCATTAAGATTTTCGTGCCTTGAATAACTGATATCCTTCTGATTTTAATTTTACAATTTTTCTACCATTTATATATGGATCAAAATCATTAGGAATTGAACGCATTACGAACCCTTCCTTCAAGCAATCACCAATCGTAGATTTTCCTTCTGCAAGCGCGTATAAACTCTTATCTTCTTTCCATTCGCCATAATACAATTCTGGTGCAGTTTCCAATCCAATATTTGCGCATATATCTTTTACTTCTTCCCATTCAAGGAATTTAAATGTTTTTGTATTCCATATATCGAACACACGGATTTTGTTTTCGCGAACAAGATTGTTTTGGGAATTGCGAACCATTTGTGTATCGTATGGGAAGTGTTTTACTCTGCCATAATTTTCTGCAAAAAACGCAAACATAGGATATTTTGCTAATTTTTCTTTCAATCCCATTCGTAATACTGGCGCCCACCAATGCGAGTGTTCGCTTTCTTTTTTGAATAGATTTCTTGAACGAACCCATAGTCGTTCCCCATCGTGAAGAACTGAAAAATTTTCGCCCTCCAGTTTTTCCATAATAATTACTTTTTCGCCTTCTTTAAAACAATCCACATATTTACGAAGATTTTCTAAATCATAATGTGGGATCTGGAAGTGATGCGGATTCTTTTCGCAATCTTCTTCTGATCGTCCCGCCACTTCTTCTTCATACTCAAACTTTTTCAATCCGTAGTATTCAACAACGCTATCGTGCTCTTTGAACCCCTCTGGTGCTGGAACAAGGATCCCCTCCGAAAATATACCGCGCAAGCGTGCAGGCTTGATGCGTTTTTTATCACCAAGGAACGAAAACACCTCTATATCCGGGCAGATCGTGTCATAAGGTATGTATGAAACGAGATCGCCTTCTTTGTATTGGTTCTCTTTGAATATAACTGTATTGTCGCCTAACACCTGCGAGATCTCTAACGAATCTGCATTTGGATGGCGCCCAATTTTATTTAATTTGCAAACACACGGATGCCAGTTCGACATATGAAACTCCTTACTGTAATAATAACAATTTAAAAAATCTATCCAGTGTTTCTTTTGGGTTATCTTTATTCATTTGAATTCTTACTGGCAATTCCCACCAAACCATAGGTAATTGTTTTTTATCAATTGGATGCGGTATTCCGTCTATCCATTTGTGCGGAACGCGTTGTGCATCGCTTAAATTATAAATAAATGTAATTTTTTTTATGTGATACTGATATATTTTACCATCAATTGCTAATGAATATTCACTGTTATAGTAATAATGTGGCGTACCATAAAAATAATCCCCGCCACTCAGTAATTTTACTTCTTTATATTTCATTTATGCTAACATTAACAATTTAAAAAATCTGTCCAATGTTTCTTTCGGATTATATTCATCCATCAAAAGAGCTGTTCGTAAATAATATGCATCTTGAAAAGACATAGGTATCCATTTTTTATATAATCGAGTTATTTTAGGAAAACGCTCATATAGATATTCAGTCCCATCAATACTTAATTCATAATCAGGAGATCTAATATCTCCCGTAGAATATTTTCGTATTATTTTAACGGTGTTATATTCCAACTTGCTCTTCAACCCGTTTCATTTTTTCACCAAAAAACTTATTCACCACTTCCGTCGCTTGATCGCTGATGTCCAATCCAGGCGCATAATTATATTCTAAAAACCACCAGTCATCTTTTCCAACAATATAATCAATTCCACAAACATCCAATCCAAACACTTCTTTTACTTTTCTTGAATGATCTACAACCGCTTGTGGCATTTCGGGATACAATGACATCTCTGCTCCGCTACTATTCTTAATCCACGATCGGTCATTATGGAATTGTAAATTAAACCAATCATCACCAATCCATAATACCCTACAAGATATACCATCAAAAAATGGCTCTATCGTTGCAACGCCATCCCACTTTGGTAATTCGCTTTCGTTCCTGACTAAAATCTTTCCTTGTCCTTGATGCTCATTGCCAGTTTTTACAACGAATGGATATGAAAGACTTATGTTAGTTCCATATTCACACTGAATAACATCATTTGTATTTAGTCCAGCACCAATTACTACCTTCATACAAAAATGTCTATTGTCAATACTACGCAATATTTTAGGATCGGGATAGCAAGGAATATTATTATCAATTAGAAAATTGAAGTTTTGTCGTCTGATTGTATCATCGGATACGCTTGCGTGGTATATACAACCGAGTAATTTTTCATCGTAATTTTTACGACGGAATGATTTATCGTCATTCAATTCCAATGTACGAGCGGATTGACAGTGTTGCCAATGGTCGAATTTAAATACCAATGGTAATGTTATACGAAACTCACCTGATAGGAAAATGAATGGTCGGTTCATAGTAATAACATATATTTTTCTATTTGTTCGCTATAATCTGAAAATTTAAGATCATGTCTTTTTAGAAAATTATACACATGTGATATCGAAGTGAAGGTATACCTATCACATGAAGCCTGCATCCATTTAAATACCACAAGTTCGGTAGGCAGAGATTTATAATAATTTATAATGGCATATAGTGTACCTATATTAATAGAATTATTTATTCGATTATAATCTAATGTTATGAATCCACACTCATCATCTTCAATGATTATTTTATCTATTGTACCATCTTTGAACGAATAACTTATTAACATAATAACATATACTTTTCTAATTGTTCACCGTACTTATGATATTCCTCATCATATTCTTTAATAAACCACATAGCATCTAATATAGCCATTCCACTATACTCACTGTATAGTTTAATAAACTTTAAAATATTTTTTCCTGCATTATCATTTTTACTTTCATAGAACTGAATCACCGATCTAATGGAACATACCAACGTATACCCCATTGTTATACCTAATTCGACTTCTCCATAGGTATCATCAACGATCAAGATACTATAATGTCCATTTGGGAAAAATTTTGTTATCATTTTACTGGACAAACTGCAACATCATGACCATGGGGATTTCCTGTGCTACCAACACCGTCTTGTTTCCCATTTGAGCAAACATTTAGTTATATAATTGTGATTCGCTTTTGATTTTATCTAATGTTCCGGGTATGTCATGAACATTATCAAACTTCTGAATTGTTGCATCTGCATCAGGATAGCCGATTTCTTGAAACTCTTTAATCAGTTTTTTACTTGTTTTCTTTGCTACTTCTAAATCTTTTGATACCGTGAATAAACTCCATTTATCTTTCTTGCGATTTTTGACATATATTCCAAGTATCATTTTTATTCCTTTGTTATGACGAATGATTTTCCACAACTGCAAACCGATTGAATTTTTTCACTTTTTAATATAAATCCTTCTTGCATTAAACTCTTTTCATAGTCGATTGTTGCCCCATCTAATAATGCCAAACTTTTAGCATCAACAACGATCTTTATATTATCGAAAAGAAACTCCGTGTCATTGGCTCGCAGGTCGCCATCGGCATAACTTAAGGCTAAAATTCCGCCGAGGCAACCCCCGCTACCCTGAATACCTATGCGCAGGCGAACGTGCTGGCTGTTTTGTAATTTTGTTTTGGCGGCGGCGATTGCCTCTGGCGTCAGTGTGAGCATCGTATCTCCTATATCAATACGGCAAGACTTTCGTTTTCTAATACACGAAGAAGTTTAATTAATGCACCCAAACATTCTTTGCAGACATCATTTGGCTTGATCCCAAGAACCTTTGGTATATCTGTATAAGATTCATAATACTTTAATGGTGTTTTACCGCACCAAGATACCCATACTCCATATTCAGCATTTTTTAGTATACATCGCATAATTGTCTCTCAACTAACTCAACGCATAAATTATATAAAAACTTTATGTCTGGTGTCTTTGGTAAAACATTGTTTGTTTCATACACAAGTTGTAAATCCTTATCTTCTCGTTCTGCAAACTCTACAATCTGTTCATAACTCCAAGCGCCATTCCTGATAGCAAGCAGTTCTTCTCTGTCTGGTCGTTTAACAATTACTTTACCTGTTGTTAGTATTTCTCTGCACATTCGCATTAATCGAATTAAATGATAGGCGTGTTTCGCATCATATCCAAACTTTGCTTCATCGGCTGCTCGTTTTACATTCCTGTTTTTCTTCCAAGTCTGGAAGTTATCCCATTCTGTTTTTAGATTTTTATATGCTCGTTCTTTTTTCATAAACTCAATAAAATTATCATTGAATCCTACTTTTCGCGAAGCAGCAAGCCACTGATCGTCTTTTGATATTTTTAGATCCGTCAAAATATCCGACATTGAATTGCGAATCATAATTTTCATTGGTTCTGACAATTCACCAAGAAAATCGAATTGATACTTCTCTAACTCTTTTTTTATTTCTGCTTCCGCTGCCATTAATTGATCTGCTGGAATTAATGTCTCTTCTGGCAAACCAAACTCTTTGCGTGTTGGAAAATGTGTTGGCGGATTTAATAGATATCGACGATGAAGTTTTATGCGGTTAAGTTGGCTCACTGCATATCCGCTAAATGTATAGCGAACTCTTTTCGACAAAAATCGATCTCTATTTGCTAACAATATCTCACCAATCGGCGAAACTAATACACGATCTTTATCATCCGTATACAATGTTTCTATTATTGAAGGATTAGCATTGCTTGCAAGATTGAAAAACTTGCGAATATCATATATAACTGTATCTGGTTCTTTTAGTTCTGCTTGCTCAAACTTATGCTGGAATCCATAAAAATATTGTTTCGGTGGAATGGCAACACCTTTGT
>Ga0265336_10000383_pt1 | contig 28214 bp, 27 predicted proteins | sample 42119metaG_FD_193583 | JGI IMG/M metagenome (GOLD analysis project Ga0265336, IMG submission 193583) | Rhizosphere microbial communities from Carex aquatilis grown in University of Washington, Seatle, WA, United States - 4-21-19 metaG | ecosystem: Host-associated > Plants > Roots > Rhizosphere...
CCTGGAAACCAATACTCGCGCAACCGGGTTTATCTTGGGGTTTCCGCCGTTTACTAGCAGCGTGTTTAAATCGAATACTTTGAACGTTTAGCTGGAGCCGGGGTCAGAGTATTTTGGCTTAAACATCATTATTTCTAAATATGGATTCATTGCAAAACCAGCCGCAACAAGAAGGCCGGCTGCACTTTCTCGATTATTGGCGCATCATCCGCATTCGTAAGGCGATTATTATCACCGTTTTCCTGATTACCGCCATTGTCGCCACGGCGGTTACATTCCTTTTGCCTGAATCCTACGCCAGCACCGTTCGCATTCGAATCGAACCTGACACGGTTGCGGACATCTCGGGGATGAACGGAATGCCGAACTATAATCCGTACGATCCCTATTTCATCCAGACTGAATTTGAAATCATCCAGGACCGGGTGGTGTTGGGAAAAGTCATTGAAACGCTGGGCCTTAACGATGCCTGGGGCAAAAAATATAATGGCGGAGAGACGCTCAAAACCCCGGAGACCATGGATTTTCTCAAGCGGCGCATGAGTCTGAATCCGGTGCGCAACACCAAGCTCATAGAAATTACCGTCTATAGCGAAGACAAAAATGAAGCTGCGCGTGTTGCCAACACGATCGCCGATGTTTATCGAGTTTACCGTCTGAACCAGCGCAAACAGCTCACCCTCAATGGTATCAAGGTATTGGAAGACCAGTACGCTTCGGAGGTGGAGCAAATCCAGGCCGAGCAAACCAACGTGGATGATCTTCGCAATCAATTGGGCATCAACGATAATGACCCCAACTCCATCACTCCGAGTTCGACGCTTACGTCAGAACAACTGCGCAACTACAATGCCATGCGTTTGGAAGGCGAGACGCATTACATGAAGCTGGAGAAACAGTTGACTCAGCTTCAGGCCCTGAACACAGAGAAGCTCCGGGATGTCCTGCCCACGGTGATCCCCGATATGGCCCTGTCAGAATTGCTGACCAAGTTGCATGAATCGGAACAGCAATATGCCACTTTGACCAACGATTATGCCTCTGCCGACCTGCACATTACCCGGGTGCAGTCCATGATTGACGAATTGAATCGTCAGGTTGATGACCGTGTCGCCGGCATCATGGCCGGCTTGGAAAATCAGGTCCAGTCCGAGAAAGCTGCACTGGATTCACTCACCGCATCCTTGGAGGAAGCCAAGGGGAAAGACCAGGCGGAAGCCACCCGTGGCCAGCCGTATTGGGAAGCCAAACGCAAGCTGGCAAATGATTTTGAGTTTAACAAACTGCTGGCCGCCAAAATCGAAGCGACCAAGCTTGACCTGGAAATTCCCAAGAGCACCATCGTGGAAATCACCGGTCCGGCCGAGCCAGGAGAAGCTCCCGTCAAACCAAACAAGACGCTGAATATCATTCTTGGTGTCATCATTGGCTTGATCATGGGCGTCGGTCTTGCTTTTTTCATTGAATATCTGGATACCAGCGTCAAAACGATTGACGAGGTCGAACGTGCATTTCAGGCACCGGTGCTCGGGGTCATTCCCCAGAATGTGGGTTATCTGGTGGATGAAGGTCCTGAAAGTCCGCATGCCGAGGCTTACCGCGTGCTCCGCACCAATATCCTGTTCTCTCGCAAGGATGAAAAGCTGAACACCATTGTTGTCGTCAGCGCTGGCGCCGGCGAAGGCAAATCCATGACCACGGTGAATCTGGCCACGGTGTTCGCCCAGGCCGGCCAGCGTATCCTGGTGGTGGATTCTGATCTGCGCCGTCCAACCCTGCACAAAGTGCTGCATGTCAACAACAACCTGGGCCTGACCAATTATTTGCTGAAGCAAAACAAACTTGAAGACATTATCCAGCCCACCAATGTGGCGATGCTTGACTTCATGGCCAGCGGCAAGCTCCCCAGCACCTCGATGAGCATTCTCGGTTCGGCCCAAATGAAGGAAATGGTCGCCGAATTGAAACAGCGCTACGATTTTATCTTCTTCGATTCACCCCCTGTTTTGGGCGTCAGCGATGCGTCGGTCCTGGCCAGTGAAGTGGATATGGTCATTCAGGTCATTCAATATCGTCGCTATCCGCAACCCATGAGCATTCGCGCCAAACAGTTGATTGAAAAGGTCGGGGGCAACCTGATCGGCATTCTCCTCAACAACATCAACATGTCTCAGGACGAAAGCTATTATTACTACACCGGATACTATCACGGCGGTTATTATTACACGCGCAACGAAGATTCACAGGAACCGGCAGCGGCGGCCAAGGATTCGGACAGCCCTAACGATGATGTGGATATTAAACAAAAGTATTGATTGTGCGCCCCGTTTCGCAAGGATAGGAGGAATGAGATTGTTGCTGAAATCATGGACTCGGGGAATGTTTGCCTGTGGCCTTCTGTTGGCCGGCGTCGTCTTGACCGGATGTTACTCATCCTCGATTGATCCGGTTTTCTCCGACAACCCCATGCCGGCCACGTCCGATTCGCCGACGGACACAAATGGCGCTTCCAGTGTCGCCCGTTTTCATGTCGGCGACACTATTACCGTGAGCTTGACCGGTCTGCCGGAACAAATTGAGCCGCATCAAGAACCGATCAAGGAGGACGGCACCATTACCATGCCCGACATTGGCCATGTTCAGGCTGCGGGTAAAACGGCGGGTGAGGTTCAGAATGAAATCTATAACCTGTATGTTCCAAAAATTTATCGTCACGTCACGGTCACGGTAAACACCGGAGACCGGGTTTATTATGTCATGGGCGAGGTCAAGCAACCTGGTCGTCAGCTTTATACCGGTCAAATGACGGTCACCAAAGCTATCAGCACCTGCGGCGATTTTACCGATTTTGCCAATCACAAAAAGGTCTGGCTCATCCGCGCCAATGGCCAGCGCATCAAGGTGAATTGCGATAAGGCAATCCAGGATGCCTCCCAGGATCCTCAGGTTTATCCCAACGATCAAATCCAGGTGCCGCGCCGGATTTTCTAATGGTTCAGGTTAACATTCTTTCCGGCAAAAAGGCGGGGGCCCAATCGGTCGCCCGCCGTTTTCCTTTTCGTATCGGTCGCGCGCCGGGAAATGATCTCCAGATTGACGATGATGGCATCTGGGATCAGCACCTGTCCTTTGAATTGAACCGCCAGAAAGGTTTCACGCTGGCCACTGCGCCAAACGCCCTGACCGCTGTGAATGGTGTGCCGGTACAAACCGTTGTCCTGCGCAATGGAGATATCATCACCATCGGTTCCGCCCGGATCCAATTCTGGCTTGCCGCCGTCCGCCAGCGCGGCTTGCGCTTGCGTGAAGCGTTTGTTTGGGGCTTGCTAGCGGCCGTCACCGCCGGCCAGTTCGGGTTGATCTACTGGCTTCTCCGTTAATGCCGGAAATGCCGCAGGCCGGCGAAGGCCATGGCCATGTTTCGTTCATCCGCCGCCGCAATCACCTCAGCATCCCGCACTGAACCGCCCGGTTGAATCGCCGCGGTCGCCCCGGCGTCTGCCGCCGCCACCAGGCCATCCGGGAACGGAAAAAATGCATCGCTGCAAACCACGCTGCCTTTTAGCGAGAGTCCAGCTTCGCCCGCCTTCCAGACCGCAATCCGGCTTGCATCCACTCGGCTCATTTGTCCCGCGCCAATGCCCAACGTCCGGTCTTCCGCCACATAGACGATCGCATTCGATTTCACATGTTTCACCACCCGCCAGCCGAACATCATCGCCCGCCACTCGCCTTCCGTCGGCTGCCGTTTGGTCACAACTTTCAGATCCGCCCGCCCCACTTTTTTGAGATCACGCTCCTGCAGGAGGTAGGAATCCGCCCCGACACTGCGCAAATCAAAACTGGCGGGCGTAACCACCGGCTTCAATAGCTTCAGCAATCGCAGGTTTTTTTTCTGTTGCAGGATCGCCAGCGCCTCGGCCGTGAATTCCGGGGCAACAATGACTTCGCTGAAAATTTCCGCTATCGCCCGGGCACACGCCCCATCCAGCGGCTGATTGACCGCGATGATGCCGCCAAACGGCGCCTGCTTGTCCGTCGCAAACGCTTTATTCCAGGCTTCGCCCAGATTCCGCCCCTGGCCGAGGCCGCACGGGTTGGTATGTTTCAAAATCGCCAGCGTTGGCGGGTCGTCTGCATATTCCGCGATCAGGTTGGCCGCCGCCGTCAAATCCAGGATGTTATTATAGGAAAGTTCCTTGCCATGCAGTTGGCGGAAAAATTCGTTGAAGCTGCCATAAAGTGCCGCCGCTTGATGCGGATTTTCCCCGTAACGCAACGGCTGCGCCAGGGGCGCGGAAATCAGGAGCGAGGCCGGCAGGTCGGATGCGGGCGCGGATCCAAATTGCTTTTGTAGATGCGTGGCGATGGCGCCGTCATAGGCCGCGGTACGGGCATAGACCTTTGCGGCAAGCTTCCGCCGCAATTCCAGCGTCGTGTTGCCATCCGCCGAAATCTGTTTCGCGACTTCGGCGTAGTCCAGCGGGTCCACCACGACCGTGACGCTTTCATGGTTTTTCGCCGCACTCCGCAGCATGGATGGCCCTCCGATATCGATGTTCTCGATTGCGTCATGCAAGGTGGCCTCCGGCTTGGCTACTGTTTGCTCGAAGGGGTAAAGATTCACCACCACGAGGTCGATGGGGGTGATGCCATGCGCCTTCACCGCTGTTTCGTGGGTTTCATTGCCGCGGATGAACAGCAAACCGCCATGGACCTTCGGATGTAGCGTTTTGACGCGGCCATCCAGCATCTCGGGAAAGCCGGTGTGCTCGCTGATGTCCTTCACCGGCAGGCCGGCTTCCCGCAATGTTTTGGCGGTGCCGCCGGTTGAAATGATCTCAATCCCCGCCCGGACCAGAATTTGCGCAAAGGGAACCAGGCCCGTCTTGTCCGAAACCGAAATCAATGCACGTTGAATTTTCGCCATAGCCCGACAAAATCCTCCATGACCACCGTCGCCGTCAACGGCAAATCACGGGTTTGTCGGCTCAGGCTTTTGAATGAATTCCATGCCGATGGCACGTTCAAACCGGGCGCGTGCGGCGTCATAATCATGCAATGCCTGGACCTGCGTGCTGCGCGCCTGGGTGAGCGAATTCTCGGCATCGAGCACGTCCAACTGCGTGCCGGTGCCGGCGTCGGCGCGGGCATTGGCTTCACGCAGGGACTCCTCGGCCTCGGTTTGCACGGTTTTTTGCGACTCCAAAACCTCCTTCGCTTCGAGGAAATCGGAATAGGCGGTGCGTACTTCCAGTTCGATGTTGCGGGCCTCTTCATCCACGGCGGTTTTGGATTTTTCGTGCAGTGCCTTGGCTTGGATGACCTTGCCGTGGGTCAGCATGCCGTCAAATATATCCCAGCTCAACTGCGCCCCGGCGTTCCAGCCGTTGATGTCATGAGTGAGCTCGACGGGCGGCGTGAATTGAGAGTTGAACCAGGTGTAACCGGCGAACAACTGGACGGTCGGTTTGTAGCTGGAGGAGGCGTCGGTGATACTGAGTTTCTGCAACTCCTCGGTCTTGCGCAATGCGATCAATTCGGGGCGTTTCGCCAGTGCCTGTTGCAGTGCGTTGGATAAATTGATTTCATACGGTGCCGCGTCGAGCGCGTCGATCAGGTTCAGTGGAATGTTGTCCCAGACGTCGCGCGGCAGATTATAGCCCAGCAGATTGCACAGGTTGTTTTTGGTGATGCGGTAGTTGTTCCGGGCCTGAATCAAGGGCGGACGTGCATTGGCTACGGAAACCTTGGCACGCAGCACATTGAAATGCGGCACGGTGCCCGCGTCGTAACGGCTTTGCTGATCTTCCAGTTCCTTTTCCAGCAGGTTGACGGAAGTCTCATTCACGTTGATCTGTTCCGCCGCGAGCAAAATGTCGTAATATGCCAGGCGCACGGACAGCAGCGTGTCTGCGAGCGTCGTTTGATATTGCGCCAAAGCTTGTTCCTTGGTGACCTTGGCCGCGCGTACGGCCGCCATCAGCTTGCCGCCCTGGTAAATCGTTTGAACTAGTTGCACGCCCGCGTTCCAGTTTTGATTTGGCTGCGCTGAGGATCCGTTGGTACCGCCTCCTGGAAAACTTTCCACCGCACTCGGGTCGGTATCCTTGTACTGGCCGGTCGCCTGCAAATGCGGTAGCGCCACCGCACGTGTCTGCACCACCACGCCGTACTGCGCATCCAGATCGTTTTTGGCCTTGAGGATAGTGGCGTTTTGGGAGAGCGCGATGTTGAGACAATCGGCCAGGGATAACGGACGCGTGATCCAGGCGGGTGCGCTGGGGCTGGTGTTCGTGTTTTGCGCAATTAGGGTCCATGCAAAACAAATAAACGCTCCAGCGCAGGCAATCAGCTTTTTCATAAGGACCTGAATTTATCATTTGTCCGAAGCGACGCAAACTTGCAAATTCTCATGACATGGGCTTTCCTTGTTCAATGCGGCGTCGAAGCAGTTTCATGATGGCCTGCGTCACGGCGCTGGCCGCTATGGCCATGGCCGGATGCTCGCCGGGCCCGGCGAACGTCTTTCAAGGCTACATCGAGGGTGAATATGTTTACGTGGCCGCCCCGTTGGGCGGAGCGCTGACAAACCTGGCGGTGGCGCGCGGCGACGAGGTAAAAGCCGGCCAGTTGTTGTTCGAACTGGAACGGGGTTCGGAGACCGCTGCCTTGGATGAAGCCCAAAAAAATCTTTCCCGAGCCCAGGCCAACTTGGTGCTTTCCGAGGCCGCGTTCACCCGCCGGGTGCAATTGCGCAGGGATCAGGGCGTCATCTCAGCCGAAGAACTTGACCAGGCCCGGGCCCAGCGTGATGCCGATCAGGCGCAGGTGGAATCACAAACCGCAGCGCGGGATAAGGCCCAATGGTCGTTCGATCAAAAACAACAATTTGCCCCAACAAACGCATTCGTCCATGACACGTTGTATCGTGCCGGCGAATGGGTCGCGGCTGGCAGTCCGGTTGTCGAGTTGCTGCCGCCAGCCAACCTTAAGGTGCGTTTTTTTGTTCCCCAGGCGGCCTTGCCGGCAATCAAGCCCGGCGAAACCGCGAGCGTGACGTTTGATGGCGGTCCGCACGCTTATACGGCAACCATCAATTACATTTCCACCGAGGCCGAATTCACGCCGCCGGTGATTTACAGCCGCGAAAATCGGGCCAAGCTGGTTTACATGATAGAGGCGAAATTTTCCCTCACGGATGCAGCCGACCTTCGTCCCGGCCAGCCGGTGGATGTGGAGTTGAAATAAAACGTGAAACGTGATGCGTGAAAAACCATTGACGCCCATAAGTAATCCACGCATCACGTTTTACGTTTCACGCAAATGGACATGAACCCGCCTGACCTTGTCATTGACGTGCAGGGCATCACGAAGCGGTTCGGCAACCGCACGGTCGTGAACAACATTCCCATGCAGGTCCGACGCGGCGAGATCTACGGTTTCCTGGGTCCCAACGGCAGCGGCAAAACGACATTTCTGCGCATGCTCTGCGGTCTGCTCACGCCTGACGGCGGCAGCGGCCGTTGTCTGGGCTTTGATATCCGCACCGATTCCCGCGAAATCAAGAAGAACATCGGTTACATGACCCAGCGGTTCAGTTTTTACGAGGACCTGACCATCGAGGAAAACCTGGATTTTATCGCGCAAATATACGGTGTGCCGGCGCGCAAGGCCGCGGTGGAAAAAAGCCTGGATCGCCTCGGCATGACGGCCCGCCGCCGGCAGCTGGCCGGGACGCTTTCCGGCGGCTGGAAACAGCGGTTGGCGTTGTCGGCCTGCTTGATTCACGATCCGCTATTGCTGTTGCTGGACGAACCGACGGCCGGTGTGGACCCCAAGGCGCGCCGTGATTTCTGGGAGGAGATTCACCAGCTTGCAGCCGGGGGACTGACGGTGCTGATCACGACCCATTACATGGACGAAGCCGAGCGTTGCCATCGGCTGGCCTACATCGCCTATGGCAATCTGCTCACGCGCGGCAGCGTTGAAGAAGTTGTGACCGCGGCGGGCCTTACCACCTGGGAGGTCGCCGGACCGGATCTGCCGGAACTGGCCGGAAAAATTCGCGGCCAACCCGGAGTGGAACAGGTGGTCGCTTTTGGAACGACGTTGCACGTCAGCGGGCGTGATGCGTCTGCCCTGCGCGCGAGCGTGGGTGTGTGGATGACGGGCGCCTATCGCTGGCAGCAAATCAAAGCCGGCCTGGAGGATGTGTTCATCAGTCTGATGGAAACGGCCAAGGACAATTTTTCGTGAAACTGCCCGAGTTCAACTGGCGTCGGTTTCGTGCGATAGCGGCCAAGGAATTCATCCAGATGCGCCGCGACCGGCTGACGTTTGCCATGATGATTGGCATTCCGATGGTCCAGCTCATCCTGTTCGGTTATGCCATCAATTCTGATCCGAAGCATCTGCCCACGGCGGTCTATTCGGCGGACAACAGCGTGTTTTCGCGGACCATCGTCTGGGGTTTGTACAACAGCAGTTATTTCGACATCGTCCGCGAACCGAAGAACGAGGAAGACATTCAACAATTGCTCGCCCGCGGCACGGTCCAGTTTGCCGTGCATATTCCGGTGGATTTTTCGCGCAAGCTTTTGCGCGGGGAAAAACCCGATTTGCTGCTGGAAGCCGACGCCACCGATCCTGCGGCGGTGGGTTACGCCATCGGCGCGATCAATCTCCTGGCGACCAGCGTGTTGGACCGCGACCTGACCGGGCCGCTGGCAAAATTGCGCGGTTCTCCACCGCCATTCAATCTGGTGGTCCATCAACATTATAATCCCGAAAACATCACCCAATACAATATTGTGCCCGGGCTCATGGGCGTGATGTTGACGATGACCATGATCATCATCACGGCGCTGGCCATCACCCGGGAACGTGAGCGAGGAACGATGGAAAACCTGCTTTCCACGCCGGCGCGTCCTGGGGAAGTCATGATTGGGAAGATCGTCCCGTATATCATGGTCGGCTATGTCCAGGTCTTTCTGATTTTGATTGCGGCGAAATTTCTCTTCGACGTGCCCATTGTCGGCAGCGTGCCGCTGTTGCTGGTGCTGACATTTTTCTTCATCGCTGCCAACCTGACGGTGGGCATCACTTTCTCCACCATTGCCAAAAACCAGCTGCAGGCGATGCAGATGGCGTTTTTCTTCTTCCTGCCCTCCTTGTTGTTGTCCGGTTACATGTTTCCATTCCGGGGCATGCCGGGCTGGGCGCAGGATATCGGCGAAGCGCTGCCTTTGACCCACTATCTGCGCGTGGTGCGCGGCATCTTGCTGAAAGGAAACGGACTGACAGAAATTACGCCAGACTTATGGCCAATCGCGCTATTTCTGCTCGTCATGCTGGCCATCGGCATCAAGCGCTATCGGCAGACCTTGGACTGACGGCCGGTCTTGGGTCGTAATCCATTGGTTTTCAACGATTTCGAGTTCCCGGCTTAACTTGCATATTGAGCCCGGTTCGGTTCTCATTTAACAGATGTGGCGATGTAGTTGCCTGATTTTAATCATTGGACTGATGCTGGCCGGGACAACCTTGATCGGGGCGGAATCCGCCGAGGTCAATTTGAATTACGTGGCACAGCGCGCCCTCGAACGCGCACGCCAGCCGTTTCACTCGCCGCGGGCCGATTTACCCAAGGTGTTGCGGCAGGAGAATCTCGATTATGACAAATATCGGGAGATCGAATTCCGGCATGATCGGGCGTTGTGGGCGGCGGAGGACCTGCCATTTCGCGTGGAGTTCTTTCATCCGGGGTATCTCTACCAGGAGCCGGTGCATGTCTACGAATTCTCGCCGACTCATGTGCAGCCCATCCGGTTCGTGCAGGACTTTTTCAACTACCGAAATTTGCACATACAAAACGAGATTCCCACGGACACGGGATACGCGGGTTTCCGCCTGCTGAATCAATTGAATGACACGAACAAGTGGGATGAAATCGGCGCGTTTCTCGGCGCAAGTTACTATCGTCTGCTGGGCAAGGGCCAACGCTACGGGCTGTCTGCGCGCGGGCTGGCCCTGGATTGCGGCGAACCGGACCGCCCGGAGGAATTTCCCATTTTTACCGACTGGTGGCTCGGCAAGCCCCAGAAAGACGACAAGGATTTGACGATGTTTGCCATTCTCGACAGCGTCAGTTGTGCCGGTGCATATCAGTTTGTCGTCCATCCGGGTGAGACCACCGTGGTGGATGTTGAAGCTGTGTTGTTCTTCCGCGAAACCACCAAGGTTTATGCCGTGAATACCAATCGGCTGCCCCTCAAAACCATCGGTTGGGCGCCGCTGACGAGCATGTTTTGGTTCGGTAAAAATTCCGAGCGCAGATACGACGATTATCGTCCCGAAGTCCATGACAGTGACGGATTGCTGGTGCGGATGAACAACGGCGAGGTGCTCTGGCATCCGCTCGACAATCCCTCCCGCCTGCGCCACCAGGTTTTTTCCGCCCCGAACCTTCGGGGTTTCGGGTTGTTGCAGCGCGAACGCTCCTTCGGGGCGTATCAGGACCTTTTCACCTCGTTCCAACTGGAACCGAGCGTCTGGGTCGAACCCCATGGCAACTGGGGCGAAGGAGACTTGCACCTGGTGAAATTGACCGCAAATTATGAAGGGTTCGACAACATCGTCGCGTTTTGGGATCCCAAAGACAAACCCGAGCCGCTGCAGCCCTGTCGTTTCAGTTATACGCTGCGCTGGTTAACCGACGCAGACAGACTTTCGGACAACAAGGTTGTGTCCACGCGGGTGGGGCTGGATTCGATCGACGGGAATGGCCGGCAATTCGTGATTGATTTTGACGGTCCGGGGCTCGACGCCATTCCCGAGAGTGATCCGCCCATGGCCATCGCCAATTGCAGTACCAACGCAGCGATTTATTTCGATCAAGTCCTGCGCAACCCCGATGGGGGCACCTGGCGCGTCATTTTAAAGATGCAACCCAAACCCGGCAACTCCGACCCGGTGGACCTGCGCTGCACGTTGCAAAAGGGAACCAACCTTTTGAGTGAAACGTGGACGTACCAATGGAGTCCGCCGTGAACGGCATCGGGGCTTTGACGGATTCCTCCGGTCAGCTGGCGGGACGGCCGCTCGATGAATGGAATGCCGCCTACGAAAAGGTGGAGAATTATTTCCACGCCCTCCGTGTCCGCAACAAGGCCCTGCTCGGCCAACTGGTGTTGCGCGTGCTCGAACGCGCGGCCCACCGCGCCCCAACCGAGGCCAGCCATTCCGCCACCCAGCTCGCCGCCGAGGAAATGGATCGCCTGGTAACGGAATGGTTTGCGGAAGTGTTGCAGGAGTCGCCGGCGGGCAGTGACCAGACGCTCTCGACCCGCGGCCGGCTGGCGTTGTTGCTGGCCGACATGCCGGGCCGATGGCAGGAACAGTTCCTGCGCCCGGGACCGTGGCCGGAGGAATTCGTCGGCGCCATGCGCGAGAGTTTTTTGCGCGCCGGCCCGGATTTCCAACTTTCAAAAATGACGCCGCGTCCACTGGACCTCGGCCCCATTGCCACGCTCACCAACCTGGGCCGGATCCCGTATCTGCGGATGGTGCTGGCCTGGACCGGGTTCGCGCTGCTGCTCGTCGGTGTTTTCTGGCTCACTCACGGAGGGTTCGGGCAGGTGAAATCCAGCCTGGCCGGGGTGGTGGACTGGTTCACGCAGACCTATCGCTGACATGGCCGACGCCCCGACCATTTTGACCGTCAACACCCCGCGTCCCCTGCATGGCCGACGCCTGTTTCTGTTTTACTCCTCGGCCGTGCTGCTCACCGGTGTGGTGTCGTGGTTGTTTGCCGACCTGCTCTGGCGCACCGGCTGGTCGTTCTCGCGCACCGTGCTGCTGGTCCTGTTCGTGGTTTTGTTCTTGTTCATCGCCGTCGGGGCCATGCACGGCGTGTACGGCTTTTTCCTGCGGATGTTCGACACCCAGTGGAGCATCACCCGGTTGAAAAATTACCGCGACCAGGACATTGCGGACATCAGCACGGCGGTTGTCTTTCCCATTTACAACGAGGACATTGTGCGGGTTTACGAAGGTCTCCGTGCAACGTATGAATCGCTCCAGAAAACCGGCCAGTTGGAGCGTTTCGACTTTTTTATTTTGAGCGATTCAACCGATCCGGACAAACGGGTTGAGGAGGAACGCCGTTGGTGCGACCTGATTCGGGAACTGGACGCGTTGGGCCGGATTTATTATCGCCGCCGACTGAACAACGAAGGGCGCAAAAGCGGCAACGTCCGCGATTTTCTAAATGCCTGGGGCCGTCGCTACCGTTACTTCATGGTTTGTGACGCCGACAGCGTCATGCGGGGCGAAACGCTCGTGGATCTGGTGAAGCTGATGGAAGCGCATCCGACCGTCGGCCTGATCCAGACGGTGCCGGCTACGGTCAATGGCGAATCGCTATTCGGGCGCATTCAACAATTTTCCAACCGGCTTTACGCGCCCATCTTTATCGCCGGCCTGAATTACTGGGCGCTCGATCTGGGCAATTACTGGGGGCACAACGCGCTGATTCGTACCGAGCCGTTCATGCAGTATTGCGACCTGCCGCAACTACCCGGGCGCAAGCCGTTTGGCGGCCAGATTCTCAGCCATGACTTCGTCGAGGCGGCCTTGCTGTTGCGTGAAAATTGGGAGGCCTGGTTCGCTTACGATCTCGAAGGCAGTTACGAGGAGGCGCCACAGGCCATGATCGAAAACGCGCAGCGCGAGCGCCGCTGGTGCCAGGGTAATCTGCAGCATGGTCTCGTGTTATTCGCCCGCGGGCTGCGCGGCGTGAGCCGGTTGCATTTGGGCTTGGGAATCTGCGGTTATCTGGCGGGACCATTATGGCTGGCCTTCCTGCTCACGTTCAACTGGATCCATTGGTTTCAAAATTACACGGGCCTGTCGAGCATCACCGTTCACGCCTTTACCCCGTACTTGAACCTGAGCGGCACGGCCCATGCGCTGTTGATTTTCGTCATTTGCATGGTCGTCATCATGATGCCCAAGGCGCTGGCGTTGATCGAACTGGCGTACGATGCCCCCCGCCGCCGCGCCTTTGGCGGGTTGGAACGCGCCACCGTCAGCGTGGTGGCTGAAACCGTTTTTTCCACTCTGCATGCGCCGTTGCTGATGTTGTGGCACACGCGCTTTGTCGTCACCAACCTCTTCGGGGTCAGTGTGGGATGGGGGACGCAAAAACGCGCCGCCGACGGCACGGCCTGGACGTTTGCCATCCGGCGGCATTGGGGACATACGTTGATCGGGCTGGTTTGGGGTGCCTTCATGTGGCGGCTGGGGCCGTCATTGTTCTGGTGGTTCACGCCGGTGCTCGCGGGAATGGTTCTGTCCATTCCGTTGAGCGTTTTCACCAGCCGGCGCAGTCTCGGTGCGCACGCGCGCCGGCTCGGAATCTTTCTCACGCCGGAAGAAATTGCGCCACCCATGGAACTTGTCGCCTTGCGCGCGAACATGAAGGTCCATGAACTCACCGAAGACACTTCTCCCCGCCGTCCGCACGCCGGGCTGGCGGAGGCGGTGCTCGACCCTTACGTCAATGCCATTCACGTCACTTTGCTGCGCGAGAAACAGTTCAATCCGGTGTATGCCGAACAGTTTGCCGGCATGGGCGTGGGCAGCCCCGCCGTCCGCACACTGAGTGAAAAATTACTGACTGGCGGGCCGGATCAATTGACGCCGACCGAAAGGTCCCTGGTGATGACCGATCCGGGCACCATGGTCTGGCTGCATCATGAAGCCTGGCTGCGTCCGGGCGAATCGATGGCGCCCTGGTGGCGGGCCTCCATCCGCGAATACAGCCGGCAGGACGAGTCGTGATCGAAATGGCATGGATTACCACAATGCCAGCAGACGCTGCAATTCATGGTCGGTATTGTAAAAGTGCGGCGCAAGACGGAGGTGATTTTGGCCCTTGCGGTCAGTGCGCACTGACGTGACGACACCAGCCTCAGTCAATAGTTTATGCAACGCTGCCAGATCCTTGCCGGGTTGATGAAAGGAAACGATGCCGCTCGCGTTTCCAGGTTTCGCGTCCGCATTCAACACCGTGAAGCCTTTCGCCTGCAAGGCCGGCACCAGCCCGGCGCGCTTGCGCAATAATTCGGCGGCAATGTTCTCCACCCCGATTTCCAGGACCAGTTCCATCGCGGCAATCAATCCGACCAGGCCGAGCAGATTGTGTGTGCCGGCTTCGTATTTGGCCGCGCCGCTGCGGAAAACGATTTGTTCCTGGGCAACGAAATTCGGATTGCGCACGTTGTGCCAGCCGTAAACCGGTGGGTTCAGTTTTTCCTGCAGTTCGCGTCGCACATAAAGCAGTCCGGCGCCACAAGGTCCCAACAGCCATTTGTGCGCGTCGGCCGCGAGGAAGTCCACATGTTCCACCGTCGTTGGAAATGCCCCCAGGGTTTGAATGGCATCGAGGCAGAACAGAATTCCCCGTTCACGGAGAAACTTGCCGATGGCCTGATGGTCCAGCCGATAACCGCTGATGAAATGGCAGGAGGCCAGCGCGACCAGGCGCGTGTTTTCGTCCACCTGCCCCATGACATCCTGCGGGCGGATGACCCCGAGGCTGCGGGTGTTGAGCAGGCGCACTTCGACGCCGCGTTCGGCCAGGGCCATCCACGGATAAACGTTTGACGGGTAATCGTCGTGATAAATGAGGACATTGTCGCCCTTGCGAAAATTGAGGCCGGCGGCGACGAAACTCAGTCCGAGGGACGTCGGGCCGACAAGCGCGACTTCGTCGGGCTGACAATGGAGTAGCCGGGCGCCTAACTGGCGCGCCTCGTTCAGCCGGTGGATGACAAACGCTTCCTGGTCGCCCAGCGTGGCGTTCTCGGCACATTGAGAAACGGCCGTGGCCACCCGCTGTGGCAGCGGACAGACTCCGGCATGCGCGAGGAAAATTTTATCGCAGACGACGGGAAATTCGCTGCGGCGAAGTTCCTCGTTGGCAAGCAACCCGGTCAAAGTCATCGGGCGAGGGTAATTTGGGCGGGGCTTTGGCGCAAAGCGGAATTAAAAGCCATTCAAGATGTGGGAAAGATCGCCATTGGCACCATACATACCGGTATAAAACTGAACAATTTTATAGGCGATGAACAACACCACCATAAGATACACGAGCCGGGGCGTCCATTGCGCGAAAGCGTGAAGCTTGCGGGTGCCTTCTTCGCCATAAAACCGGTTCAGATGGCCGAGGGTTTCGTCGAGTTTGCCGCTGATTTCGCCACTGGCGTAAAGATTGGTGAAGGTTTCCGGGAACAAGGGGCAAAGGCGCAGGGCTTCGGATGGCATTTGGCCGGCAACCAGGTGCGGCCTCCAGGCGGCAACCGCGCGCCGCAAAGCCGGCGAGCCGCTGGCGGTCGCGGCCAGATCCCAGGCTTCAAAGACGTTGACGCCGGCGCTGGTGAGGGCTTCGAGGGCGGCGGCGAGCCGGGACAGGGCCAGGTAATGGCGGGCCTGGCCCAGGATGGGGATGGGACGCAGAAATGATTCAATACGCGCACGCCAGTTTTCGCCATGTTTGCCCTGGGTGGCATATATCAACAAGGCGACAGCGCCATAAAACGGTGAGAGAACAAGCGCCGCCTTGACGCATAGCCATGTCAGGCTGGCGTTGAACTGCGACGCAGCGAACGGAAGGACAATAAAAAAAATGAAGGCGGCAAAATGAATCAGCCCGACCGGATAAATGAGCTGGGAGATCACCTGCTTGAGGACGCGGGCACGCTCGTTGTAATAGTCGGCTAGCAGGCGGAAACAGACGTCGAGCCGGCCGCTGCGTTCGTTGGCTTCGATCAAGGCCAGGTCGAATGCCGGCAGCCAGCCGAGGGACTGCAACGACTCCGCCAGCGTCGAGCCTTTGGCCAGTCCGTCGAGCAGGCGTTGCAAGGGTTCGCGGAATGAGGCGGACGGCGGACTGCGTTTGATTTGTTCCAATCCCCGGACGATGGGAATTCCCGCAGCGGTGAACTGCCCCAGTTGATGATAAAATTCAGCCCGCTGGGTGAATTGCTGGGGCGAGATGATGAGCGACATGACGCCCGCCCGCAGCTTCAGGCCGCGACGCGGTCGAGGCTGGTCTTGAAATCGCGTTTGCTACGCGCGCCGACAATCTGGTCGGCAACCTGGCCTTTGTTGAAGAGGAGCAGCGTGGGAATGGCGCGGATGCCGTACTCGGCGGCCAGCGCCTGCTGTTCATCGATGTTTACCTTGCCGATTTTCGCCTTGCCGTCGTATTCGTCGGCGAGTTCGTCGAGCAGCGGCGCAATCATTTTGCACGGACCGCACCATTCGGCCCAGAAATCGACGAGCACCGGCACCGGCGACTGCAAAACCTGCTGCGCAAAAGTTTCCTGGGTGAGGGCGATAATCAAAGGAGAGGCCATACGTCAAAACATTTTGGGTGTGAACTGTGCGAATAACCGGTCAACTGACGACTGCATTTTTAAGGATCATCAGCATCCATACCACAGTGCCGATGGCGATCAATCCGGTCACCGCGGCGGCGATGATTAAAATTTGATCCAGCGCGCCCAGGGCGGGAGGCCCGGCGGGAGCAACCCGTTGTGGCACGGCGGGACGAGATTGAGTGGCGGGGGCGGCGGCCGGTGCGGCAGCGGCCCGCGGCGCAGCTGCCGGTGCGGCGGCCGGTTTCGACGTGGTGCCGGCAAGCGGCGCGCCACTTGGAGCACCGGTGGGGCCACCGGGCGGCAGGGTGGGCAATTTGATCGTGGGGGCCGCGGAAGGTTTGGGCGGCAAGTTGATGCGGACGGTCTCCTTCTTGGGTTGGACCTTGCCGGTTTCCTTTTTAACGGGCGGTACAGCACCAGTCGGGGCGCCCGGAATATTCTGTGGAATATCAGCCATAAAATATGATGGCTCAAGATAAACGGCGGGCGGCGTCTGTCAATTTTAATTCTACGGCCAAACCGGGGCCAAAATCAGATTTTTTCCTCGATTAATTCACGCCGGGCGCCGCCGAGCAATTGTTCGATGAAGCCGGTTGAATAAACTCCACGCCGGAAGTTCGGATCCTGCATGATGGCCTGCTGGAACGAAACCGTGGTCTTGATGCCGGTAATCAGATATTCGGCCAGGGCGCGGTTCATGCGGTCCATCGCCTCGCGCCGGTCCTTTCCGTAAGTGATGAGCTTGCCAATCATCGAGTCGTAGGTGGGCGGGATGGTGTAGCCGGCATAAGCATTGGTGTCCACCCGCACGCCGCGTCCACCGGGTTGAAAATACATCTCGATGCGGCCGGGGCTGGGACGAAAATCATCAAACGGATCCTCCGCATTGATGCGGCATTCGATGGCGTGGCCCTTGATTTGGATGTCGCTCTGCGAATGTTGCAACGGTTCGCCCATGGCCAGGAGGATTTGATAACGTACCAGGTCGATGCCGGTGACCTCCTCGGTGACGGGATGTTCGACCTGGATCCGTTTGTTGACCTCGAGAAAGTAAAAGTTGCCGTGGTTGTCCACGATGAATTCGACCGTGCCGGCATTGGTATAGTGTGCGGCTTCGGCGATTTTGACGGCCGCCTTGCCGATTTTGTCGCGCAATTTGCGGAAGCGATTATCGAGGAGCGGCGAAGGCGCTTCCTCCACAAGCTTTTGATTGCGGCGCTGAACGGAGCAATCGCGTTCGCCCAAATGAATAATGCGTCCCTTGTTGTCGCCCAGAATTTGAATTTCGATGTGATGCGGATTTTCGATGAATTTTTCGATATACACGCCCGAGTTGCCAAACGCCTTTTCCGCCTCGGTCCGCGCGGTGTGATAACCTTTGACCAGCGAAATATCGTTGTGGGCCACGCGCATGCCGCGTCCGCCGCCGCCGGCCACGGCCTTGATCATCACCGGATAGCCGATTTGTTTGGCAATGGCGAGGGCGTCCTGTTCCTTTTCCACGACGCCTTCCGAACCCGGCGGGGTGGGCACGCCGGCCTTTTTAGCCAGCATCCGGCTGACCGCCTTGTCGGACAGCGCCTGCATGGCGCGCGGGCTGGGGCCGATGAAGCGGATGTTGCAGCTGTCGCACACCTCGACAAAATGGGTGTTTTCGGAAAGAAAGCCGTAACCGGGATGAATGGCATCCACATCCGCGATCTCAGCCGCGCTGATGATGCGGTCGATGCGCAAATAGCTTTCCGAGGCGGCTGCTTTGCCGATGCAAATGGCTTCATCGGCCATCTGCACGTGCATGGAATTGGCATCCACCTCCGAATAAACGGCCACGGTGCGGATGTTCAATTCCTTGCAGGCGCGGATGATTCGAACGGCAATCTCGCCGCGGTTGGCGACCAGGATTTTTTCAAACATGGGCTGTCAGTGAAAGCAAACAGGATTAACGAACGCCAGGCGCTGGTCAGTTGGGCCGCACTTTAAACAACGGCTGCCCGAATTCCACCGGTTTGGCGTTTTCCACCAGAACCTGCGTGATCACGCCTTTGACTTCGGCTTTGATTTCATTCATCACCTTCATCGCCTCAATGATACACACAACCGATTCGGGATTGATTTCGGTGCCAATCTCAACATAGCTTCCGGCTTCTGGAGAGGGGGAGCGGTAAAAGGTGCCGATCATCGGTGATTTAACTTCAATTTCTCCCGTAGCCGGAGGCTGTGGAGCACTCGTTGGCGCCGATGGTGCGCCAGACGGGAGCAATATTGGAGCGCCGCCTGCCACCGGCTCATCGTATTGAACCACCGGTATCCCGCCGTTGGGTCCCCGCTTAAGCCGAATTTTTGAGTCCTGACGTTCCAACTCAAACTCCGTTATGGAGTTTTTTTTCATCAGGTCAATGATGGCTTTAATATCTTTTATATCCACGGCGCGTTTTCGTTAAAGTAATCTTAAACCAATGTTTTATCCTAAATAATCAAAAAAGCAGCAGCCGAATTTCGACTCTGCTTGAATCTTTACTAAGATGAAAAGAATGTTAGCTATTCGGAAAACCATCGTCAAGCCGCAAAATTAAAAAGTTAAAAACTATTGGAATATGGGCTAAATAGCTTTTTATTTGTTTACTTTAACGTCAACTGAAGCCTCTAATGCCAAAATATACGATTTTTTGCCAAATCCGCTTATTTGTCCCCAACAAACTGGAGCAATTAATGATTTATGCCTGAACTCCTCGCGCGCATGAATGTTTGAGAGGTGGATTTCAATGGTTGGTACGCCCACGGCCGAGATGGCATCGCGCAAGGCAATACTGGTATGAGTATAGGCGGCGGCATTGATCACAATGACATCAAAGCTTCCTTTGGCCTGCTGGATCCAATCCACCAGTTCGCCTTCCAGATTGGATTGCCGGAAATCAATCGCCACCTTCAACTCAGCGGCCCGTTCCCGCACTTTGGACTCGATTTCGGGCAACGTGGTACGGCCATAAACCTCGGGTTCGCGCTGTCCCAGCAGGTTCAGATTTGGCCCGTTCAGGAAAAGGATTTTCATGTGCGCGGGGAAGAATAATAGGCCGTCAAATGCTTGTCGATTTGATTTCCGGTTGTGCCGAGCAAAATGCCGAGCAAAGTGAAGGCGGTCCAGGCCAGACCGGGGACATAAAGGCCGAACTCGCCGAGCCCCTGAAGGAACCAGGCAAATACCCCGAGGAATAAGGCAAAGACTATCGGATTCGCAGAATGCCAGGCGTGCCGTCCGACGGTCGCCAGCGACAGGACGATCCACGCGGCATAAAAGATTCCACCGACGATACCGGAATCCGAGAATTGTTCGAGGTAGTCATTATGCGTCAGGCGTGCCATTTCCGCGGTGGAGGCTTTGATTTGGGCATAAGGCCGTTGGAAGGTGCCCGGGCCGGTTCCCAATCCGGGGTGGCTGAGAGTGGTTTTTGCTGCCGCATGCCAGTAATCAAATCGCGCCCCGACACTGGTGGCGCCGGCGGCAAAGTAGCTGTGGAATCGCAGGACAAAAATCCCCAAGCCAATTACGACGACGGCAGTCAAAGCCATCCATTTGAAGCGCGTTGACCAAGGCAGTCGAAACAGGCAGAAAACACCCATGGCCATGGCTAGCAGCCAACCCAGCTTCGATCCAGTCCAAAAGAAGGCCATGCCTCCCAGCAAAATGGTCAGGGCGGTGACGGCGGCGGGGAGAGGCGGGCGCAACCTTTTATTGCTGTTGAAGGCCAGGACCAGCGAGATCGGCAGCAGGAGCAGTATCAAACCGGCCAAGGCATTGGGATAAACCAGCGTGCCCATCACACGGCCTTTGGCAAATTTGCCGAGGATGACCGGATTGGGGGCATAGGCGCCATTGGTAACGATGACGATCTGGTCGCGTTTCATTTCCGCAAATAATTCCGGTGGAACATTGGTCCAACCGGCGCGCTGGCCTTCCAGCAACATCTGATGGCTTTGGGGGAACTCAAAAAGCCGCTGGTTGATGCCACGAATGAGGCACAGGGCAAATGCCGCCAGCAGGCCGATGAGCAGCCATTGCCAGGCGCGCTCGCGGGCCAGAACCAACGCGCCTATGAAATAACAGGCCACGCAGCCGGCAAAATGGCAAAGGGTGGTTGCCGTGAGAATTCCATCCACTGTCTGCGTGGCGGAGAGGAGTTGCCATCCAAACCAGAGCAGCGGCAGCAGCCAGAGCCAGCGGGCTCCCGGCCAGGGGAGGCGGCGGCCAAACGCCAGTCCGGCTCCCGCCAACGCCAACGGCAACAAAACCCAGTTGGCCCAGTGCGGCGGCCAGGCGTCCGCCCAAAATTCTGCCGGCGAACCGGGTGGCAGGATTTTCTGATCCAGAATGACCGGATTGCCAAACTTTAAAATGGCCAGTCCGAGAAACAGCCCGAAAGCCAGGGCGTAAGGCCCAATTCCGGCAGTTTTCTTTTCGGGCATCATTTTCGAGTTTTGTTCGTCCGACCTAAAGATGCAGTTTGAGCAGGCCGACTTCCAGTGCCAGCGCCTCCTGGACATTGGTGTGCAACAACCGCTGGGTTTGTTCCACGGTTTGCAGATTTTCCAATGCCTGTCGCGGGGTGATGCGTCCGGCAATGGTCGCGGCACCGGAAACCTCGGGAAATTTCAGCAGGTTTTTACCGGCGGCCAGCGCATACAGCCAGATGTCACGCAACCACCATTGCACGAGCAGGAGCACTTCCGCCCGTTGGCGACGATATTCAGCCTCAACGCCTGCCGTAAGCTCATCCTCCCACTTTTCCCGCAGACTTTTATCGACTTCGTCATATTGCTGCAGCGGCGAACGGGCGGTCAGGGCTTCTTCCACCTGCGTCCGCGTTTCGGCGAGTTTTTGCAGCAGGACATCGAGCAGTCGATAACGGTTGAGCAGGCTTTTCTGCCCGTTGGCGGCCAGCGCATCAAACCGGGCAAGCCACTCCATCTGCTTCGGCTCCGGAGGCCGGGCGCCATCACTGAAAAAATTCAGGCGCAGGCAGCGTGACAGGATGGTTTCCAAAATCCGCTGCGGTTCGGTGGTCAGCAAAATCAACACCGATTTGGCCGGGGGTTCTTCGAGGGTCTTCAAAAAGGCATTCGCCGCCTGGATATTCAGCCGGTCGGCGGCAGCGATGACGGCGACCTTGTATCCGGCTTCAGTCGGTTTGAGCTGGATCTCACGCATCAATTCGCGGGTTTGATCGACGGTAATAGTGCGGGATTTTGATTCCGGTCGCGCCCAATGGACGTCAGCATAGGTATCATGGTCAATCGTCCGGCAGGAAGCGCAGACATCGCAGCAATCCGTTGCCACGCCACCCGTGCTGACCGGTTGCTGGCAATTCAAGGTTTTGGCCAGGGTGCGGGCGAGTGATTCCAGTTTGTCGGGTTCATCACCGGCGAACAGGTAGGCATGGCCGAGCCGCCCGCGGGCGAGCGAGCGCTGAAGCAATTCGACGCCCTGGGTTTGACGGGCAAATTGTTTGAAGGCCATGCGGTTGATTGTGCGCGCCGGCGGGCGCCGGGCAAACAAAAATTATCGAAAGGCAGGTTCAAAGAGATTTTAAAGTTGTTGAAGCGGCCAATTTACTGCGAACAGGTTAAGAACCCTGGACACGACATATTTTGGTTGTGTCGCCAGCCTTGATGGTTGCTCAGGCGAAGCGGGATGGCTGATACGCTGCCTTTGACCCCTCCCGGCACGCCTGCGTATCTGATGGGTCGGGCCGGGCATGGTTTGCTGATGACCGACGGGTTTCAGTTTTTAAACCGCCTCCGGGCACATCAACGCTTCGTTATGGCCCGGCAGCCGGATAAAAACTGCAAAAGTTTCCGAATTGGCACGGGAGCTTCATGTTGATGTAACCATCCGGGTCCAAAGTTTTTTATAAAGATTGAATTTATGCAAACTGGAACGCTGATGGAGCCGGGAATTCTGGCATCGAGGAGGTTGCGGTCATTTTCGTTGTACGTCGATTTCGCGGCGGCAATGCGGGCGCGCTGGGCGGCCGGTCAGATCGCCCGACTGGCCGGCGACCATTGGAAAGCCTCCCCGGAGATGTGGGGTCTGGATTCCCTGGCGGCCAGCGAACCCATCCAGAAGATGGTCGCGCAGGATGCGGCGGATGCCGATGTGCTCATCGTGGCCTTGAGTTCAATGGAGCGGCGGGAGTGGGAGTTGATGGAATGGCTGGATTCCCTGGCCGGGCAGAAGTCGAATCGCACGGCTTCCGGATTGTTCATCGGCTTGCTGGGTGACGAAAAGCAACAGGCGGGCGAATTGGATTGGACGGTGAAACGATTCCTGCTTTGTGCCCAGCGCATGGACCGGGACTTCATCTGGCACTGGATGGAAGAGGGCACCTTGAACAGCAACGACTGGCTGGCGAGCAGTGTGGAAGCGCTGTTGGCGCGAAAAGAGCCTGCTCCTGATGCAGCCTTTTTGCAGGACGCCATCATCTGCGTCCAAAGCCCTCTGCCGGCCCATCGCTTGCTGGCTTAGTCTCCCCTTTCCGAGCGGGACCATGGCAGTTTTCGCGGGTTCTTCAGGTTTTCCGAAATGTCACCGGCTCGTTTCCGTCACGCCTTTGACGAAATTGGCGGGTTATGCTTGAGTAGCACTGTAAGTCAGCATTCATCGTAGGTTCGAGATGGTCCGCGAAAGGCGCTGGTGATCCTGAGCATCAGCGCCTTTCTATTTGCCAAACGGTGCTGATTGCCTGCCATTTTTGCCGCGCCACGCGCCGGACGACTGGAGACTCAAAGCAACTGCTGCGGCAAAGGTGGAAACAACCGGATCATTCCTAGAAAAACGCGAGCGACGGCATGGCAAACGCCTTTGAGCCGGCCCTGGGCCGGTTCGATACCTGCTGCGTTTTGGGGCTTTCTCAACACACAGATCCGGCAGCGAAGTTTTGCGTTGTCCGCAATCGCGATGGCGTGGTTGAAGAACGACAATCCATCCCGGTCCGCCGCTATGAGCCAGCAATTTTCAAACAAGGTTTGGACACATTCGGCCTGGCGCGCGCGTTGCTCCAATGTGGCGGCAGTAGTTTGCCATGCCGGCTCCAGGCCCGCTTTGCCTTTTTCTAGTTTCGATATTACCAGTAAAATGGAATGCATGCCATCTTCAGGGGCTGATCATCCAAATCTAAAACAGCAAACCGACGAAACGATGCCGCCGATGGCTGGAGCCTTTTCAGAAACCAACGTGTCAAAGGGCCAAACCGCCGGCGTTGTTGACGCGATGAATCAGGCGCATGTGAATGCGGATTTTCCCAATGGAAATGATAAGCGCCTGTTTCTCATCGTTGCGATGGTCGTGGGATTCCTCGGCCTTGTCGCAAATCGGGCAGAACGCGGTGGCGCGAATTCCATTCCGCCCCTTTTCGCACAGGGTCGATACGGTGTAGCGATCGGATGAAGTCATGTCGGTTATATGGATTGCTCGCATTAAAACCCTTTTTTGCGATCCGGTCAAAGGAGGCGGGGAAACAAACTGGTGACATTCCGGAGAACAACGCTTAGAGCTGTGTGGCCTGTTGGAAAGCGGGAGTTGACATCAGGGAGGACATTGAATGGAATAAACCGCGCTACCCGCTCTGGCGACGAATGACGTCGGGTCTTCCCTCGGTTTTCCGAAACGTTACCGGCTTGTTTCTGTCCCGTCTTTGACGAAAGCGGCCAACCATGGTTGAGTGGCCCTGCAGCTAGCATTCCCTCCGATGGTACAAGTTGGTTAAACAGGCGCCGGTGTCCGTTACGCACCGGCGCCTCTCTATTAAAAATCAGCCGGCCAAATCCCACCGACATTAAATGGTTGCTTCAACAATTCACAATTTTGCACAATGGTATTGTGCTCAGGGATGGCCAATCACATCTGGATTTGAATTCAAACGAGGCGCTGGTCTGCCGGTCGGTCTGGATCTCGGACATCCATCTCGGCACCAAGCACGCCCGCGTGGCGGAACTGCTGGGCTTTCTGCGCGGGGTGGATTGCAAGTATCTTTACATCGTCGGCGATTTCATTGATGGCTGGGAATTGAAATTCCGCTGGTTCTGGCGCGACGACTACAATGTGCTCATCCAAAAACTGCTCCGCAAAAGCCGCCGGCAGACTCAGATCATCTATATCAGCGGCAACCATGACGAGTTCGTCGAACAATTCATGGGCATGGGATTTGGCAATGTGACGATGGCGCGGCAGGCCATTCACACCGCCGCCGACGGGAAAAAATATCTCGTCATCCATGGCCATCAGGCAGACGGCCTGACGCACTTTAATCATCTGCTGGAAAAACTTGGCTCGCACCTTTACAACTGGATACTCGATTTCAACCTGTATTTGAACCGGCTGCGGCGCGTTTTTGGCTTCGGCCACTGGTCGCTGGCGGCGTATCTGAAATCCAAGGCGAAGTCCGCCGTGAAATACGTCACCGAATACGAGGATACGCTCGTCTCGATGGCGCGCCATCATCAGGCTGACGGCGTCATCTGCGGTCACATCCACCGCGCCGAGGTGAAAATGATTGGCGAGGTGCAATACCTGAACTGCGGCGACTGGGTGGAAAGCTGCACGGCGTTGATTGAAGATTTCGACGGCAAAATCAAACTCATCCAATTCCATGAAAATGATGTTTTGCGTGCTGGGCGAGGGCCGGGGCCACATGACCCAGGCGATGGCCGTGAAGGAGATGGCCGAGGCGGCGGGACATCAGATCGTCGCCGTCACGCTCGGGACGAGCGCGCAACGGCCGATGCCGGCCTACTTCGAATCGGCGATGAAGATGCCCGTCCGGCAGCTGCCGACGCTGGAGTTCAAATATAAAAACAGCCGCTCCGTCAGCTACACCGCCACCCTGGCCGGTGTGCTCGGCAATCTGCCCGGGTATATCCGCATGCTTCGTCGCTTCGACGAGATCGTCCAGGAAACGCGGCCGGAGGTGATCATCAATTTTTTTGAGCCGCTCGCCGCGTTCTATGCCGTTACGCGCCGCCGCTGTCCGCCGGTGGTGGCCGTCGGCCATCAATTTATGTTTCAACATCCCGGTTACGTCCGCACGCCGCAGCTGTGGAAACAACAGTTGAGCATGAAACTTTACACGGGCCTGCTCGGTGCCCGCGCGACCAAGCTGGCGCTCTCGCTTTACGCCGCGCCGGATTTGCCGGGAAAGAGAATCATCGTCGGACCGCCGATTTTGCGAAAACAGTTGTTCGAACTGGAATCCAACCCCAACGGTGACTTTGTGCTCGTGTATTTGCTCAACCACGGTTACGCGGCGCAAATCATCGCGTGGAGCGGGGAGAATCCACGGACGAAGTTGCACTGTTTTTACGACAAGCCGGATGCGCCGGCGGAATTTCACCATTCACCGTCACTCACCTTTCACCGGCTCGACGGCGAGAAATTTCTGCAAATGATGGCCGGGTGCCGTCACGTCGTCTGCACGGCCGGGTTTGAATCCCTGGCTGAAGCTGCGTGGCTGGGCAAACCGCTGTTTCTGGTGCCGGTGGAAAACCATGTCGAGCAGCAGGTCAATGCCCTCGATGCGCAGCAGTTCGGCATTGGCCTGGCCGAAACCAGTTTCAACCTCGACCGGCTGGCCGAACTGCCGGATCGTCTGCCCGTGGAAAAATATCGCCAGTGGGTGACGTGTGCGCCGGAAAAGCTTTTTGCCGCCATCGAACACGCGGTAAAATTTTCACGATGACGCGCGAAAACATCCTGCAGTTTCCGGCGGGCTTTCTCTGGGGCACCGCCACGTCGCCGACGCAGGTCGAAGGACATATCGAAAATGAATGGACGCATTTTACCGCGCAGGATGGGAGCAATTGCCGCATCGCTTGCGACCATTACCACCGTTATCCCGAAGACATCCAGTGGATTTCCAAACTCGGAATCAACGCTTATCGCTTCGGGATCGAATGGTCGCGGCTGCAATCCGCGCCATTCGCCGCCCTGAATCAGAACGAACTGGCGCGCTACGTGGACATACTGGACCGGCTCCAGCGGGCAGGCATCACCCCGATGGTCGTGTTGCATCATTTTTCCAATCCGCCCTGGATCAATGCGATGGGCGGCTGGACCAACACGGCGGCGATCCCGGCATTCGTGGATTTCGTCGGCCGGCTCGTCCCCGCGTTGAAGGACCGGGTTTATCTTTGGAACACCTTCAACGAACCGGATACCTATGCGTGCCTGGCGTATCTGCTTGGCGGATTTCCACCCCAACTGAAATGGAAACTGGGACTGTTCCGCAAGGTGATCGACCACATGGCCCATGCCCATGCACAGGCCAGCCGGATCATCCGGCGCGAAGGCAACGCGGGCCGGGAACCGGAGGTCGGCATCGCCAAAAACTGGACCTTTTTCCACGCCTACAAAACGTATTCGCCCTGGGATCGGGCCACGGCCTTCGCATGCCATTATACATTTAACAAGTACGTGCTGGATGCCTTTCTTGGCCTCGGGCGGCGGCAGGCTTCGACCTTTATCGGGTTGAATTATTATGGCCGGGTGCGCTTCCACCATTTCCGCGCGATGATTCCGGCGAGCGGTACACCGGTGAAGCGGTTGAAGGATTTCGGCTTCGTCTGTGACGACATGGTGGAGCGGTATTCCGCCGGCATGGAAAAAATCCTGCCTTATCTCCACCGGAAATTTCGGCTGCCGATTTACATCACGGAACATGGTGCGGCATCGGAGGATGAAAAATTCCGCGAGCGCGACCTGCGCGAGTACCTGACTGCGTTGCACGGCGCGATGGCCGGGGGCGTGGATGTGCGTGGTTTTTTTTACTGGTCGCTGCTGGACAATTTTGAATGGCAGTTCGGCTACGCGAAAAAATTCGGCCTGCTGGCGGTGGATTTTGCGGACGAAAAATTGCCGCGGACAATCAAACCGCTGGCGGAGGTTTATTCTAAAATCTGCCGGACAAATTCCTTCCAAACCGGGGAGTCAGTCCGACTGAAGTGACGTTCCATTTTTCAGTGGCGCTCAATTTTGGAACATCTGTTCGTTTTACCAGATTAACCCTCGAAAGACCCTGAGCCCTGGACTAATTTGTGCGCATGACCAACACGACGGCCATCCGGGTGGTGGCAGCGTCAGGAGCACTGGCAGTGATGCTCGGTGCCTTTGGTGCGCACGGTCTGAAAGAGTTGCTGGCGCAAAATGGAACGGCAGCAATCTGGGAGAAGGCCGTTCTCTATCATTTCATCCATACCGTGATGTTGTTCCTCCTGGCGCAACGTCAGCCGCTGAAGGCCGGACCTTGGTGGTGCTTTTTCACCGGCATTGTGATTTTTTCCGGTTCGCTGTACCTGCTGGCGATGACGAACCTGCATTGGCTGGGCGCCGTGACACCGGTTGGGGGCGTCAGCTTGATCGCCGGATGGATCTGGCTGTTCCGGGCGACCTGGTGATTCTGGCGTCAGGTTATCGCCACCTTGCCCAGGGCGGTGCGAAATTCGGCGAAGGTGAACGGCTTGGCCAGACAAACGCGATGTTGCTCCTCCAGAAACTTGCAGGTTCGCTCATTGACCATGTCGCCGGTGATGAAAATCATGCGTTCCGATTGCGCGGGATCCTTGGACCGGATCCGCTCATAGACCTGTTGGCCGTTCAGCCCCGGCATTTTCCAGTCGCAAAGGGTCACGTCATATTTTTTCCGGTCCAGATGCCGCAGGCCGGTTTCGCCGTCAGCGGCAATGTCCACCTGATAACCACGCCGGGTCAGGGTTTCGCGG
>Ga0265336_10000387_pt1 | contig 27792 bp, 26 predicted proteins | sample 42119metaG_FD_193583 | JGI IMG/M metagenome (GOLD analysis project Ga0265336, IMG submission 193583) | Rhizosphere microbial communities from Carex aquatilis grown in University of Washington, Seatle, WA, United States - 4-21-19 metaG | ecosystem: Host-associated > Plants > Roots > Rhizosphere...
ATCCTTCAAAGAGATGTCTCAAGTGTTGCAGGAATAACTGAGGTCACCATAAGAAACAGATGCAAGGAAATTCTCACGGCATACAAGATGAAAGTGACATTACGACAATCAATAGTTAAGAACTAACCCTTTTTTCTTATTTTTATATTCAATCAAGACTAGATGTTCAACTGACCATACTAGTTTTTGTCAAATATCCCAAATCTACCACAGAGTTACATGTCGTATGTTGTTGCTGAGATGTTTTTCTGCTACACATCTTACATATTTTTTGTATTATTTTTCTGCATTTATTACACCAAAGATGTTTGGCAAGTTCCCCTCCACAAATTCTACAGCTTTCATCAGGCATTATACAATCACACTTTATACACAGATCTTTGCTTTTAGCAGAGTGCAAATAGATCCAGTAGCACACCATAGAATTCATTGCAAGTACATAACAAGAATCTCAACATAGAGTGCAGAAAAAATCACATCATATGATGAATAATAGAGAAAATAAAAAGAAAAGGAAAGAGATCCTTTATGGATACGACCAGAGCTGTTGTCCGTTGAATTTTATTTCAGAAATACCCTTCTCGTCTATATCTTGTACTGCACTTGGTAGTGGTACATACAATAGTTTTGAAGCGTACTGCTGTCCGTCTGTTACAAACCAGTAAAGCATGTGTACAAGATCCTGTGCCTTTTGCTGAGTCATACCCTTGAGTTGGTCAAGGTTTGGATTCACCAATAGATAGGTGAATGTTGCAATTGGATATGCATTTGGTCCAGGTGCGTTATTGATTGACACACTACTCCATACTCCATCAGCTGCTGGCAATGTGGATATTGATCCAGATGCAGCTGCTGCGGTTGTGGTCAAATTAGCATCAAGGAATGCAGTCTTGTCATGGTTCTGAATATAGGCATATGTCATTGGAATCTTTGATGCCAATTTGTTAGTCTTGGCATATGCCAATTCTACATATCCTACAGATTCTGGAACTTTCTTTACTACTGCAGCTACTCCTGCGTTACCTGAGCCGCCCATGCCTGTTGGCCATGGAACAGATGTAGAATGTCCTACTTTTGCACTCCAATCAGAGCTAACTTGTGAAAGATAGCCTGTGAATGCATATGTTGTACCGGATCCATCAGATCTGTGAACAATGATTATCTTGTTCCTATCGGCTGCTAATGCTTTTGCAATTGTTGGATCAGTTTGTAGGTTTACAATAGCAGGGTCATGCCAGTAAATGATTTGACCCAAGAAAATTTTTGCTATCACATCTCCAGTTAACAAGAGTCCGTTTTTCTGAACTCCTGGGAGATTGTATGTAACAACTATTGCACCCATTGACTCTGGAATAGTTAATGTTCCTGCTGGAGCCTTTTTGATATCTGATGCTTGCAAAGGTGCATCGGTTCCTGCGAAGTTTACTTTCTTGGCGGTAAACAGCTTAATGCCTGCTCCACTACCAATTGGTTGGTAATTCAACGTGATTCCAGGATATAGATCATGATATTGAACTCTCCATTTGTCAATGATTGGAAATGCGAAAGTTGATCCTCCTGCATTGTAGTTGAACTTGTCACCATCAGCAGGTGCTGGTGGTGGCGTAGTGTCTGCACGTGCACTAAGAACAGTTGTCGGCATTATTAGAACTAGCATCAATGCTAATCCTAACAAGATTTTATTTGTCATTAAGTGGGTGTGTAGGATTTGTTTATTTACATATAATCGACATAGATCACGTAAATAGCTATATGCTATGGTGATGTATGTAATTCACTTTCCGATCAATGTGTGTCATGAAAAATATATTGTAACAATAAACTCAAAAATAAAAAAAATATTTATAATTTTTTTAAAATAAAAAAAGAAAAGAGTTTTAGATTTTTGGACTGAATCCAATTCTAGATTTTGATGAAACTGTAATTATAGATACAATTGCAATTGCAAGAACTAGAGCTGCAACTGGACCAAATTCCGGAACGGCTCCTCCAGAAAATGATACTTCGGCAAGTCCAGCTTCATCAATTTTCTTTATTGAATCTGGCAGAGGTACGTACAACAGACCTGAAGCATATTGTTGACCATCATTGATTATCCAGTTAAGAAAATCAAGTACTTGAGTAGACTTGTCTTGTGTTTCCCCATTCACTGTACTCAAATCCTTGTATATCATCACATAAGTTAGTGTAGATATCGGATAGGAATTACTTCCAGGTTCATTCACTATAGACACTTTACTCCAGTCACCATCAGCACTAGGTAGGTTTCCACTAGCTACTGCAGCATCAGCTGCAACACTATCAAGAGTGGGTTCCACAAATGCATTACCATCAGCGTTTTGGACAAATGCATATGTCATTTTATTTTGGAAGACATATGCCAATTCTACATATCCAATGGCATATTGTGTAGATTTCACAATGTTTGCCACGCCTGCATTTCCTTGACCTCCAGTACCAACTGGCCATGGCACAGACTTTCCTTGACCTATCTTAGCCTTCCAATCTGGACTGATTTTTGAAAGATAATCAGTGAACGCATATGTTGTTCCAGATCCATCAGATCTGTGTGCTACCACTATTTTTTGACTAGGTAGACTTGTTCCAGGATTAAGATTGACTATTGCAGGATCATTCCACGAGGTAATATTCCCCATAAAGATCTGTGCAATTACAGGTCCGGTTAGTTTTAGTCCCTTATCAATTCCAGGAAGATTATAGGCAATTGTAATTCCACCTATTGATTCTGGAATGGTAATTACGCCAGGAGCTTTTTGCATATCAGTTGCAGATAATGGTGCATCAGATGCTCCAAAGTCTACACTTTTTTGCTCCAAGAGTTTTATTCCTGCGCCACTACCAATTGATTGATAGTTGAGCATGATGTTTGGATTTATTTTGTTGTATTCAACTCTCCAGTTATCCATCAATGGAAACACGAAGGTTGATCCTGCCCCAGTTATTGTATAAGATTGACTAGTCTGCGCACTTGCATGCAAAGACATTGCGGGCACTATTAGGATTAACATTAATGTAAATCCCATAATGATTTTTTTAATCATAGCAACGACAGGAAAAACATGCTATTTACCCTTGGCCAACATAGTTTTCATATTAATTAATAATCTATATAGATCAAAACTTGGAAAATAAATTTTGTAAATAGATCTAGTGATATGTTCTTGCGCCTGTAACAATATAGCTTACAGAGTCACCTACAAATGCTGCATGATCAGCCATTCGTTCCATATATCGAAGAACCAATGCATCAGCAAGTGCACATTTAACATTGTTTAGTGTTATCAACATTGGCAAATGCTTGTTATAGTATTTGTCAACAAGATCTTCATCAGTTCTCAATTCCTTGGCTTTTTCTAAATCAAGTGTTGCAAAACATTCCACAGCAAGTCGAACCATTTGTTTTATCTCACCAGATAGAGTGTAGATAACTTCATTTTTACAATCAGAGAGATCACCAAAAGTATCTCGAACTAGTGTTATATCATATGCATATCTTCCAAGTCTGGTAAACCCATATGAGATTTCAAGTGAAGAGCGTATGAGTCTAAAATCACTTGCTACTGGTTGATATCGTAAAATCATGTCAAATGTTAGTTCACCAACTTTATCGTACAAATCCATCATTTGGCTTGAGAGAGTATGTACCTCTTTTCGCGCATTTTGTCCACCCAAATAGGCGTCAATTGCAAGATTTGTACATCGAACAGAAAGATCGCACATCTGCTTCATCATTTCAGATAAATTTGATAGATGGGGGTCTATGAGGCGGGTCATAATTATCCAAACTGGCCTTGAACATACTTGGCAGTTATTTCATTTCTAGGATTTTCAAAGATTTGTTTTGTTTCGCCAAATTCTACCAAGTCTCCAAGATACATGAATCCAGTATAATCAGAAACTCTAGTTGCTTGTTGCATGTTATGTGTTACAATAATGATGGTGTACTCTTTTTTCAATTCCTGTATCATTTCCTCAATTTTTTGAGTTGCAATTGGATCAAGTGCAGAGGCAGGCTCATCCATCAAGAGAACTTCGGGTTGTATGGCAAGTGCTCGTGCTATGCACAAACGTTGTTGTTGACCGCCTGAAAGACTCATGCCTGGCTTTTTCAAGTCACCTTTTACTTCGTTCCAGAGTGACGCCATCTTGAGACATCCTTCTACCACCTCATCGATTATTTTTTTGTCTTTTACACCATTAAGTTTGAGTCCACATGCCACATTATCATAAATAGACATGGTAGGAAATGGATTTGGTTTTTGAAAGACCATTCCTATTTTTCTTCTATTGATTATTGGATCTACCTTGTTAGAATAAAGATCTTCTCCGTCAAGCAAAACTTTTCCTGTCAATGTTGCATTCTTTGTAAGTTCATGCATTCTGTTTAGACATCTAAGAAATGTTGTCTTTCCACATCCAGAAGGTCCAATGAGTGCAGTAACAGCCCTGTCCCGGAATTTCATTGAAACATTTTTGACTGTAACAATTCCATCATAGCTTGCAGAAATATTTTCTGCAATTAGTTTGTATTTTATATCTTCAGTGGAATTATCTTTCAATGGAACTTTTGTCATTGTTTCCATCATGATATGCTCCCTAGTTTTTTGAACTTGATTAGTGTTTGCCCTTTCTTGTGTAAGAACAAATATCTCACACCAATATTTATTGAAAGAACAATAATTATCAAAATGAATGCACCGCCCCATCCTTGAGCTACTGCACTATCATATGGAAGAGACGAGAGTCTCCATATTCGAAGTGGGAGTGCATCAACTGGTCCACTGAAATCTTGTATGAATTGACTGCTTCCAAGAATTGTAAATACAAGTGGTGCTGTTTCTCCAGCAATTCTTGCAACAGATAATAAAATTCCAGTGATAAGACCGCTTCTTGCACTACTAAGTACTATAGTAAAAACTACTTTCCATCTTCTAATTCCAAGTGCATATCCTGCTTCCCTATATGTAACAGGCACTAACTTGAGCGATTCTTCCGTTGTTCGCATTATAATAGGCAGCATAATAATAGAAAGAGCAAAAGATCCAGCCCAAACAGAAAAGTCTCCAAAAGTCAAAACAATCAAGACAAATGTAAATACTCCAATTACAATTGTTGGAAATTCTGCAAGAACATCGTTAAAAAATCGTACAGTTCTTCCATACCTGTTGTTACCATACTCTGAAAGAAATATTCCACCCATAACACCGACTGGAACTCCTATTAGACTAGACAATCCAATAAGTACCAAAGTTCCTTGTATAGCAGGACCTATTCCACCTGGATCGTCACTTCCCACTGCTCCAGGTACTTGTGTAAGAAATTCCCATGACAGAGCACTTGCACCGTTACTAAAGACATTGACCAATATAGCTATGAGTGGGACAATTGCAACTAACACACACACAAAGACCATACACTTTACTATTTTGTCAAGAACAAGTCTTCTACCAACATTATAACGAAAATGTTTTCTAAATTCCGTTCTCTGTTCAACAGTTATCATGCCAATACTGCTCCTTCATGTGATTTTACTACTCTTGCAACAAGAAGATGTGCAACTACATTTATGGCAAAAGCCATCATGAATAAAATCAGTCCAACACCAATGAGTGCTGCCAAATGAAGACCTCCTTGCGAGGCTTCTGCAAATTCATTTGCCATTATACTTGCCAATGTTTGTCCTGGTGCAAATAGCGAAGATGGAAAGGCAGCAGCACCAGTTGCATTTCCTATCAACATTGTAACTGCCATTGTTTCTCCAACAGCTCTTCCAAGACCTAGTATAGTAGCTCCAATTAATCCAGATTTTGAATATGGTAAAACTGCGATTCTAAAAACTTCCCATTTTGTTGCTCCAAGCATGTATGCAGCTTCACGTTGACTGTTAGGTACTGCCAACATGATTTCTTTTGATATAGAAGCAATCGTAGGAACAATCATGATAGCAAGAACTACACTTGCAGTGAAAATATCTAATCCAAATGGAGTTCCAGCAAATATTATGCTTTGATCGCCAAATAGATTGTGAAGCGGCACCTCTATCCAATTTTGAATATAGGTTCTAAAAACAAGAAGACCCCATAATCCATACACTACACTTGGTACAGCAGCTAAAAGTTCTATAACCATGGCAAGAGGAGTTTTAAGTAATTTAGGTGCAAGTTCAGAAAGAAACATGGCAATTCCAAAACTTAGAGGTACTGAAATTGCCATAGCAATTCCAGCATTAACTAGAGTACCCATTATGTAAGGTGCGGCACCATAAGATTCTCTACCGTCAACAGAATTCCAGTCCGAACCTGTGAGAAAAGAGATGCCTTCCTGTTGCCAAATTTGTGCTGAACCTGTAGTGAGGTTAATCACAATCATGGCTATAATCACCAGAACGTAGGTTGCAGCGGCAATAGCGACAATTTTGAAAATTTTATCAGTTATAGGCGATCCTTTCTTCATTTTAACAGATATCATGATACACATTTGGTCGTCAAATCAGATATGAGAGAATCGACCATAATTTCTTAGATTTCATAGTTCTATGGTTAACTATATAGACATACATAGAATCGGGAGACAAGTGCTTTAACTATAAGAAGTACAATGCATGCATTGTCAGAAGTACTAAACGATAAAGAAGTTAGAAAATTACAACTTGTGGGCGGATCCACGTATGTTTTATCGCTTCCAAAAAAATGGGTCGACGAATTGAAACTAAAAACTGGAGATCCGGTTTCAATAGTTAAAAATGTAAACAAATCACTTTCAATATTACCAACACAGAATTATTCATCTCCAAAGATTTCGAAATCAAAGACAATCATAAGCCAAAAAGATTCTGTCGAATCAATCCAGAGAAAAGTCATTGCAATGTACTTGGCAGGCTATCAAATCATAGAAGTGCATGCAAAGGGAGGAAGAATACAGATAGAACATAAACAAGCAATAAGAGATCTTGTAAGAAAAAACATGATAGGAACAGAAATAGTTGAAACTACTCCAGAGTCAATCACAATCCAAATTTTAACCAGCCTTCCAGAACTTTCAATAAGTGATGCGCTAAAGAGGATGTTTTTACTCACATCAACGATGCATAGACAAGCAATTGACGCATTAAAGGAGATGGATGTAGAATCTGGCGAAGAGATAACACATCTTGACGATGAAGTAGACAGATTCAGTTTGTATATACTACGAAACTTGACACTTGCCGTCGAACATGAAAAGATCCTTCGAGACATAGGACTCAAAAAACCATCAGATTGTATCAGCTATAGAATTGTGGTTAAATCAATTGAAAGAATTGCAGATCATGCAGTATCAATTGCAGGTAGAATAAAATTCCTAAAATCAACTTTAGAACCAGCATTAATACAAAAAATAACACGTCTAAGCGAAGACTCTCTCAAGGTCTTTGAAGATTCCATTTTAGCTCTAAATAAAAGAGATTACGCTCTTGCAGACAATGTTGCATCAAACGCACATAGAATAGCTGAAAAAGAAAGAGAGTTCACCGACAGCCTAGAAGAATCAAAGAAATATTCTAGCGTCATCAAGTTCGTGCTAGAAGACATTCGCAGAACCGCAGAATATTCAAGTGATATTGCAGAGGCAGTCATTAATGAAACAGTACAAGATGTAATTTCAGAGAACAATTCACCCTAAAACAGACAGATCGTAGACGTTTTTTTATCTATATAGATTTCATTTCCTATATAGGTCAGGTATTTATCTATGAATCTTAGGAGAAACTACATGGCCCAATGGTTATCATGGATAAAATCAAATGATAAAGAAATCATTACAATATTAAACGATCTTGCAAGCAAAGCAGAAGAATCTGCAAAACTGTTGGTTGAATTATTTGCAGACTTTGATAAATTGATCCAGATTCATGCACAGATTGAAGTAATAGAAAAAGAAGCTGACAAACTTACACATTCCATCTTTGAAGAATTAAACAAGACATTCATAACTCCACTAGACAGGGAAGACATTTCCAGAATTGCATCAAAGACTGATGACATCATTGATTACATAGAGGGAATATCTGGAAGACTCATTGGTTTTAAAATTAAATTTACTCCACCACACATGTTGGAAATAGCAAAAGAGATCCATGATTCCACAAAAGAAATAAATTTCATGATAACAAAATTAAACAAAGTAAAGGCAGACAAATCAATAATTGAACACTGTCGCACCATAAACGAACAAGAACATCGTGTTGATGCAATCTATCGCAAAGCAATGGGAGAATTATTTGAAACAACAGATGTCATAAACATAATCAAGATGAAAGATACCTATGAAGCACTTGAACATGCTTCAGACAGATGCCTGGATGTTGCAGATTCTATAGAGGACATCGTTCTCAAATACACATAGGTATTTTGTATGATTGAACTAGCAATTGGAGCAATATTAGTTGCACTAGTTTTTGATTTTCTCAATGGTTTCCATGATGCTGCAAACTCGATTGCAACAGTAGTTGGAACAAGAATTCTAAGACCATTGCATGCAGTGACACTAGCTGCTGCTGCCAATTTTATAGGTCCATTTCTTTTTGGAGTTGCAGTTGCAACAACAATAGGAAAGGGAATCATAAATCCAGATTTTGTTACACTTAACATAATAATTGGCGCTTTGGCCGGAGCCATAGTTTGGGACATCATAACATGGCTACTAGGATTACCCACATCTAGCAGTCATGCACTAGTAGGCGGAATCATAGGAGCCGGAATAGCAGGAGCAGGTTCACATGTGCTAGTACTAGATGGAATTCAAAAGGTCGCAATAGGAATTCTAGTTTCACCAATTGCAGGTTTTATTGCTGCATTTGCAACAGGACTAGCCATAATGGCAGTATTTGCAAAAGCAAAACCACATGCAGTAAATTCTGCATTTGGTAGATTACAGCTAGTTTCAGCTACATACTTTTCATTAACTCACGGAGCAAATGACGGACAAAAAACAATGGGAGTCATTGCTTTGATCTTACTAACTCAGGGAGTGATTACAAAGTTTAGTGTTCCATATTATGTCATCATAATGGCAGCACTAGCAATAAGTCTCGGTACTTTCTTTGGAGGTTGGCGCATAGTAAAGACAATGGCCGTAAAGATTACACAACTTAGACCCTACCAAGGTTTTGCAGCAGAAACCAGTGCAGCCACCATACTTGCAAGTCTTGCATGGCTTGGAATTCCTGCAAGTACTACCCATGCAATTTCTGGAAGCATAATGGGAGTAGGAGCAGTAAGAAGAATGTCTGCAGTGAGATGGGGAATAGGAAAGAGAATTGTATGGGCATGGATAATTACTATACCAGCTAGTGCAGCAGTATCATTTGTCATAATGCTTTTCATAAAGACAATATCTCACTAGTGTTAAATTTCATGCAACATCACAACATCAGACTACAGAATTTTTAACGCATACTGTTGCATCATGACAATCACTAGAACTTAAAAGAAACGATGTACCACATACAACAAAATGAAAAAATCCTTAAACATTAACAAGAATGTATTTCTTAAAAAGTTTAAAAAGATTTCAGATAACTTTTGTCAAAAGTTAGAAAAATACATTGAAGACTCTAATGATGATAACATTCATGATATCAGAGTATCAATTAGACGCCTAGAGACGGCATACAAAATTCTTCCAAAGAATATAAGAAAACAAAAAAAGATGAAAAATTATCTCAAGCAAGCCAAGAAACTTTTCAAGATGAATGCGAAGATAAGAGATTTTGATATAATTTGTGCAAACATGGAATCACGATATCAAGACAAGACACAAAGTCTAGTAGAATCCATGAGAGATTCAAGGGTTGGACATATCAAAAATGCCAATAAACTAGCAATCAAGATATCACAGATACCCAATCCTAAAATTCTCAAATCATCCTTGGAAGAATCAAAACTAGAGAAAAAATATCTCAAGGTTTTAGACAACATAATGCTTGACATACAGAAAAATACAATAATTTCACTACGCGATGAGAAAAAAATTGATGAATTGCACATGCTTCGAAAAGACTTTAAAAAATTACGATACTCACTTGAGCTTGTATCAGACAAGAAAACAATTTTGGAGACGCTTGCAAATTTAAAAAATATTCAAGACATGCTTGGCGAAATTCACGATAAAGATATCGCAATAGACTATCTCAAAAACATTGAACAAAATTCCAGATATTCAGATATCATATCATCAGAGGTATTGGAGAGAACCAAGAAATACAATGAATTTGTTGCTTTTTTTAGAAAATATCCAAAAGCAGGTAATTTTGATTTAAAGTTCTAGCATTGTATTATGTGAGCTTCCCTGATACTGGCGAACTGAAAGAATCACCTTGACATCAAATACGGTCTCAAATTTTCTCAAAGCATCTTTTAGTAGAAAAGTCTGGGTCGATCTTGATTGAGTTATTACAAATTCCACTATTCTTGAACCATGTAATTTTAGTTCAACTTTTGATTTTGTTCTCTCAAGAATTTTTCGCAGAGTTACCAATACAGATATTTTCTTCATGGATACCTTGTCCTGTTCAGACAAGATTGTTTTATACCTAGAAAATAGCCAATCCGATGTCTTTGAATGCCTGGCATGAACAAGAGAGAGACCCAATACCAGATGATCATTATGATCAAGTGGTAGATCTTCATCCATAATTGAATAGAATACACTTTGAGGATTACTATACGAAGATTTTTCAGATATATTTTTTTCAGCATAATCAAGTATCTTTCGTTCCCGTTTAGAAATTAATTTAACAGAATACAAATTGTTAAGGAGACTCTGTTTTTCTGGACTAGTACCATGTTGTTCATCAAGACCTATTGTCTTTCGAATTTGCTCTGCAGTGATATTTCCATCATGATACATCTTTGGATCTTCTAAAAATATTGCCAGTGCACCCTCTCGTAGTCCGTGATTGCTCACATACAGATTTGAAAAGCCATATTTTTCCATCAATGTATTAATCACACAAGATCCTGCCACAATTGTTTCTGCTCTGCTTGAACCTATGACTGAAATCTTTGAAATGTCATCAGATTTCATCTTTGAGAGTTTGTCAACTGTAGAATCAAGTGCTTTATTACTAATTTTATAATTATTAATTTTATCTAGAGGGTATCTTGATAGTCTTTGTTCATATCTTGCCAATGCACGTAGTGCACCACCAACTCCTACAAGTTTAGTATCTTTACCAAGACCAAGATCTTTTTTGTTTGGAAGAAGATCCCAGACATGCCTCTGAAGACTTTTGAGATTCTTGTCAGTTAGTTTGCCTTTTTTTCCATCAAATTGATGTGTCAATCTAAGAGAACCTAGAGGCAATGAAATTACTTTTTTTATCTTGAATCGTTCTGCGTGAACAATCTCCAGACTACCCCCACCAATGTCAAAAAATAACGTATCAGGAATATGAAGTGATTTTATAGCACCAACATAGGAATACAGTGCTTCTTCTCGTTCAGATAAAACTTTGAAATTAAATCCAGTTTCTTTTGAAACAGAACTGACGAAGTCACCTCTGTTACTTGCTTCTCTTACTGCACTGGTTGCAATAGGCAAAACAGATTTTATCGGATTTAGCTGGATTATCTCTCTGAAAACTTTGAGCGTATCAATTGCCCTTGACATGGGTTTTTTTCCTAATGTATCTTTTTCATCCAGTCCTTCCCCTAGTCGTACTTTGACTCCTTCCTGTTGATAAACATCAAATGAATCATCATCTTTAACATTATAGATTACAAGTTTGGCAGAGTTAAAACCAAGATCAATCACAGAGATTTTCAGTTAAACATTACCTGCCTTGATACTCGCATATTACTATTAATCTACTTGTGATTTACATTTTTTTACTAAATGAAAAACATAGGAAACGTAAAGATCTTATGAAATTTTGTTTAGATGTTTTGGAGCAAGCAACCATCTCAATTCACCTTTGATTTTTGGAAGTATTGAAATTACTTTAATTCTTGCCAAGCCTGCTTTTTTTAGACGTATCCTACAACCAGACTGGGATATTGCCTCACTAATCATTTCACTCAGATATGGTTCATGGCCTACCACAAGCACCATAGAATCACGTTTTAATTTAGATAAACTAGTGTAAAACTCTAGTCTGCTACCTTCGGGCTTTAAGGAATCTAATTCTTCAATTTTGCCGTTGTATTTTAGAGATTTTGCTACAACCTCTGCTGTTTGCTTGGCGCGCAAAAGAGGACTGGTAAAGATGTAATCCAGTTTTATTTTCAAAGATTGTAAACCATTTGACAAATCTGCAATCTCTTGTCTTCCTTCTGAAGTAAGTTGTCTTTTAGAATCCCCTGGAGACAGAGAATGTCTACCTGCTTCACCATGTCGTAGTATTAGCAAATCCATTGACGACTCATCGATTTTTCATGTATTTATAAGTTAGAGAGATCATGGCATGATATTCCATTAATTAATTTGAAATGGTCACATATCAAAAACTCGACCGTGATCTAGGATACTCTTTCACTTGACATTTGTTTTGTAGGATTAGTATGGGTAATGACTGTGATCTATATAGTAATTGTAACTCTATGAAACATGGTAACTTCAGTAAAAGCTAAAATTGCCTCACATCATAACGATTCAAGTATGAAGACAGAGCCAAGAGGTAAATTAATCATAGTTGAAGGCATCGATGGCTCTGGAAAATCAACCCAGATTCATCTTTTAGAAAAATGGCTTGCATACAAAGGTGTCAGTGTTTTTAGATCAGAATGGAATTCTTCAGAAATGGTAAAAGAGATTACATCAAAAGGAAAGAAGAAAGGATTACTCACTCCAACTACTTTTAGCTTGTTGCACGCTACAGACTTTGCAGATAGATATGAGAGAAACATCTCACCGTTACTCAGGGCTGGTCATTTTGTGCTAGCAGATAGATATGTGTATACAGCATTTGCAAGAGATATTGTCAGAGGTTGCAATCCAGAATGGGTCAAAAAGGTTTATGATTTTGCAATAAAGCCAGATGTTGCATTTTACTTTAAGGTTCCAGTAGATATTGCAGTTGATAGAATTCTCATAGGCAGACCCAAGCTAAAGTATTATGAAGCTGGTATGGACATGAATTTGAGCAACGACCAGTATGAAAGTTATAGAATTTTTCAAGGAAGAATAATTGAGCAGTATGATTCACTTGCAGAACGTGAAGGATTTACAGTCATAGATGGAACAACAAATATCGAAGAACAGCAAAACATTGTAAGAAAAAAGATCATGCCTCTTTTAGAAGGGCATCAAACAAACAGGACAAGAACTAGGAGATAAAAAATGACACGAACAAAATACAAAGACCTTGGAAAAAGGACCGTGGAATTCTATGGTCACGGCATAAAGAATTTACAGGAAATAGAAATCAAGGGCAGACTCATCGTAATAGAAGGTCCCGATGCATCAGGACGTAGTACACACATTCAAGAGATTACAACACGATTAGAGGCAGACGGTCACGCCGTACTCAATACAGGCCTTAAGAGATCAGAACTTGTAGGCAGGGGAATATTAGAAGCCAAAAGAGACTATAACCTAGGAAGAAAAACTCTCGCACTATACTATGCTGCAGACTTTGCAGACCAATTTGAATACAAGATAATACCTGCGTTACAGGCAGGCTATATCGTACTTGCTGACAGGTACATCTACACCCTCATAGCAAGAAACCTGGTAAGAGGACTAGACAGAACATGGTGCCATAATTTGTATGGATTTGCAATAAAGCCAGACATTGTATTTTATCTAGATGTAGAACCATCGGTGTTGATACACAGAGTATTCCAAAAGAATTCTACGCTGGACCATTATGAATCAGGAGCAGACATGGGTCTATCAGAAGACATGTACGAGTCATTTTTGATTTACCAAAAAAGAATTTCGCAAGAGTTTCACGCAATGCAAAAAAAATATGGTCTAATACCAATTAATGGAAACAGAACAGTATCAGAAATACATAATGACCTCCAGAAAAGAATTGATACTTTTCTCCAACGTATTGGTCACTAACAATTTAAACAAAATTCAAGATGTTAGATAAAATCTCATGACATGTAATGACTAGACTATTCAAATCAATACAACAAGAAATGAATCAAATACACTTAGATTGGTTCATGTGATGGCATGTTTTTTTAGCTTCAATATTCTCCGTAGGTGTTGGAGGTTGTACTGAAACCATACTAGTATACACAGCTTTTCCTTTTGATATTGGAACCAATATCTTTTTCAATTTTTTTAGCTCTTCACTTTTTTCATGTGTCTTTTTGGCTGCCTTGTCCACAAAAGACATGATATGAACAAACACAGTACGATCACTTTCATCTTGAAACACTTTGTATTCTGTTGTTCCAGGCTCATTCTTTTTTACTGCTTCAACATACTCTAGTATTGCACTAGTTGCTTTGACAAGTTTTTTCTTTTTTATTTTATATTGTACCGTGATTGTAATTTGTTCCATTAGTGCATCTACCTAAAAGACAACTAGTACACTGATAAATAAAAACTTGATTGTCTTTTCAGAGCTTCAATGATTAAATTTACAATAATTTTAAGAATGAACCGCATAGTCTCATATTTTCCATATAGACATCATAAACAATAACAGTCTATACGGCGTATCCTTTTGAGTCACTAATTGCATCTTGTCATCATGTCAATAATACATGATAATTATTTTGGATTCGATACTCTATGCAATGACATTACCAATCTAGATAATGATATAGAATTGGTCGCAGTGCTAAACCACAAAGGTAGAGTCATAGAAACCAAAGTCAGAGAAGAAGGAATTGACAAGGCATTAACTATACAAAAAAGAGAGATGTTCTTCATGCAGTCTGTTCTACAAACCTCAATGAATAGAGATCATGATGATGAATTCGGTAAAGTCAAGAGTTCAATTCTAGAAAGAGAGCGATTCACTACACTTTCATTTGGATTTCACAATTATGTTATTTTGGTAGTTTCAAGACCAAGTTTGGATCCAATTCAACTCAAGAATAACATCGTAGAAAAGATAAACGGTATCAGAAAAATAGAATTAGCACAATAGATTCATTCACAGGAAAAACAAATCTAGACATATGTTTTCAGCATTGTACTCTACAATAGACTTACAGGTGAGTAAAATAGAATTATTTCATTAGACACCATTGATCGCGTGAGAGATCACATAGTAGACAAGCTGTACACGTATTGAACAAAAATACTATAGTAAATATTTAGATAAAGAAAGACGCTCCATAGATCAGTCTACAGAGATTCTCCTAGTTTTTGGATTTTTGTAGACCCTCCCCGCAATTAATAGTGTTATTGTTTTCAGATAACAAAAAATAGAAATTTTATTTTACGACTTGGTTTGATTCCTTTTGTTTTATTATCTTTCCAAGTGTTATAGTATCAAGGGTAGAGCGAATTTTTCCCTCTTTGATTTTTGTATTCCATTCTTTTACTCGGACAAATTTTTCAGCATCACCGATTATTTTTGTAGCCAATACAGGATTACTTGACCACCATGAAATTGCAGTCTGGATTACATACTGCAGATCGTTATCTGAAATAATTGGCCAGTGTTGACTGAGTACATTCTCAAGAGGTAGATCAAGAAGACCAAGTCTTTTTTTTATCATAACTAGGATCTCTGCAAATCGTGGTGGGTCTTCAAGGGCAGACACGGCAATCTTCACCATGTTGCCATCCTGAGAACTCTTGTCATTGTCAACAAATGTTATCTTTACCAATCCACGTGTACCTGATACAGTAAAGTTGTCTTTTTCAATCTCGATTTTGCCACCCATTTCTTTAACAATGTCCAACATAACTTGAAGACGATCTTTTTGTATCTCTTCAATTAATATTGGAACGTCAGATTTTTTCTCTGACAGAGTAGTTATTGTTTCAGAGGATGTAATCAGTTCAATCTTGATGCAGCCTAATACCGTCTTCACCAATTCAAAATCATTGTTTTCAAATATCATAGTATCAGGGACTTTCTTGTTTACAGTTGCCAATCTTCGCAATACATTGTAAATCTCATCAGGAATGTTTGGCAACTGGTCATATCCAATAAATCCATGTTGGCCACTACCATCAGGCTTCCAGATAGCTGTAATGGGTTCTGCCAGGGTGGATACAATATTGTACACTGCACGTTTTTCCATAGGAACAAGCATGGGGGTGTCAGCGTTCAGATATGTACGAAAATATGTTGTTCCTTCAAAACTTGAACACTTGAGTACGTTTCCTAAATTTACAAGAGCATGAAATTTTTCTTTTTTTGTATCAACTTTTAGAGGAGTCCAATCTCGTGATTTTGGATCAAATTCTTCCCATGATTCAGGAGCTGGAAGTTCAACTTGTTCCCTGTCACCCAATTTTCTCACCTCGGGTTTATAGAGTTGAGTTATGACCTTAACATGGTCTTCTAACGTATGTACTGTGACATTGACTCCCCATAAGGAATCAAGAAACTCTTTGCGTTGTTCTGATGAGACAATCAATGTCCAACGTTTCTCAACTGAGCGCGGTCTTATCTCCAATCTAGTAAGAATCCGGTCTAACCTAGTTTTTTGAGAAAATTGTAATGAAACAATTTTTGTAAATGTATTCTTGTAAGTTTCACAAAGATTGGGTTTTCCTCTTTGAAAACAAACATCACAAAATTCAAGCGGCTCCAAATTGATATCCTTTCAGTACAGTATAACCCGGTATTATAATAGGTATGACAGAGTATTTCCTAGTCTTTTCTGTTAGTAGGAAATAGGATCATATCAAACAAGTAATGTAATACAAAAATAACGATTCCGTGAAAAATACTTTAATTAATTTAACTAATAGCAGCATACGATTTTACAGTAAACGTTAGCTTGTAAATTCTAGAACATACCATTGATATTCTCGTGAGTGCAGCAGCCCAAGCATTAGAAGGAGCAGCAGGAAGATATGCAGCAGATGCCATAAAACAAGATGGTCAAGGAGATAAAAGTGCGGCAGCAACTAGTTACCAAAGAGCTATTGATGCACTAGAAAAATTAATACAATTATTTCCAGATAATACACTAAATCCAGTTTACGAACAACATTGTGAACAATATAAAAAGAGAATAAGCGAATTACACCTTCCATCGGACGGTTCTTCTCAGAATGGTAACAATCATGGCAATGCTTCAGATCATGGTAGTTCCAATCAAACAGCATCCAATAGCAATCTTGAAAATATGATCATAAAGGAAAAACCAAATGTAAGCTGGAAAGAAGTAATCGGATTAGAGGACGTAAAGGTAGCACTGCGTGAATCAATTGTATATCCTGCTAAAAAACCAGAACTTTTTACACTTGGATGGCCTCGAGGAATTCTCCTATACGGACCACCAGGATGTGGAAAAACAATGCTTGCAGCAGCAACTGCCAGCGAAATTAATGGTTATTTCATAAATGTGGATGCTGCATCAATGATGAGCAAGTGGTTGGGAGATGCTGAGAAAAATGTATCCCAGTTGTTCCACATGGCACGAGATTCTTCCAAAAAAGAGAATGTACCAGTAATCATGTTAATAGATGAAGTAGATTCACTCCTTGGCAATTCACAAAATGAAAACGGTGGAGAGATTAGAGTGAAAAATCAATTCCTTACAGAAATGGACGGAGTAAACGATAAAGGAAAAAATCTTCAAACATATGTAATTGCAGCTACTAACAAACCTTGGAAACTAGATTGGGCGTTTCTTAGAAGATTTTCAAAAAGAATCTACATACCACTCCCAGCATTAGATACTAGACAAAATCTATTTTCATCGTATTTATCAAAACTAAAAAAAGACTCTTCTGTAGATGCACCGCAACTTGCACAATTAATAGAGGGCTACAGTGCAAGCGACATACGAGACATTTGTCAATCAGTCCAGTTGTCTGTAATAGACGAATTTTTCAGTGAAGCTGAATCCAAGGGAAATACAGATCTCACACACGTACAACTACGTGATATTACCATGGATGATTTCAAAAAGACAATCAAGAGAAGAAGACCAAGTGTCAGTCCTGGCATGATCCAAGAGTATTCAAATTGGACTAGAGACTTTAGTGCAGCATAGATTTTGTGCTTTAGATAATTTCTTTACGCCAGTTCATTTCTATCAATTTAGATATCACATAGAAATCATTTGTAATAGTAGTACGGACAGATCATACCATACAAGATTTCTCATAGAATTGAAAAATAAAAAGGAAAAAAGAGTTTAGGATCAGGATGATGATCCACTTGGGGCTGTGCTAGACGATGGAGTTGTGCTTCCAGAGGAAGGCTTTTTCCATACATGTCCGCCCATGCCATGCTTCATAGATCCATGACCCATGCCAAAGCCGCCCATTCCAAATTGGTGACCCTGTGATTTGTATAATACTGCACCACTTGATGGATCGACAATTACGGTGTAAACCATATTCTTGTCATCAATCACCTTGAAACTGTATACGACATAGCCTTGTGCCACTGTTAGGCTTCCGCCTATTACTTTACCACTGGCTGCTGTTGCTGCAGTGTTTGCTGCATCAGGAAATGCTATTTTTACGTTAGACAGTATTGTTTGTTCAAGGTTGATTGTACCTTGGATTGTTGGTCTTTGACTTGTTGTTGTTGGAGTCTGTGCAGATGCTGCTGATACTCCTACTGTAGCAAGGATTGCTACACTTAGAATCATAGCAAGCATCTTTTTATTTGCTGTTAGGCTTTTTGCGTTCATGACATGATTTATTGAAAGAGTCTATAAAGAATTGTGACACATTATTCACTGACATTGTTAATGAACCAAGTTACGGCAGTTCAATGACGTTAATTAATGAGAAAGAAATCATTGTGGGGAAGATTCTATTGCAAGTCTCTATCAACAGACTAGGTTTGGGGAATTGGCGTTTGTTTCTTTGACCATACATTAGTATCAAAAAATACCCCCACAATATACAAATTATTTATTTTGAGATATAGTGATTGTTTAACATTGTTCATTAACAATGTTAGTTAATAATGATCCGCAAATGATTATACTCGCAGATCGTAATCACCCACGAACTTCACGTGAAACATAATTTCAATGCGTTAACATCAAGATACAAGTCCAAGATAAAAAATATTTCGATCATGTCATTACTTGTAATTATGATAATGTCTTCAATATTTACAAATGGAATATTTATCTCTCAAGCAATGGCAACTGGCAACTCTACTACTCAAAACAGTACCACACCTGCACCTACGCTAGATGTTACATCGGTTACAGTCACATCAACTCAAAACACAGTATCTGCTGGAAGTCAAATTACACTTACTGCAACAGTTACAGACAATTCAAACACACCTACATCTCCAGCAGGATCTATAATATGGAATGATGGTAATGCGGGAGGTACATTTAGCTCAGCTTTTTGTAATGTAGTATCTGGTACATGCACTGTAACATACATCGCATCTTCTAGTGCTCATAATGCTGCAACAATTACTGCTGCATATGGTGGTGATGCCACACATCAGACAAGTTCTGGGACATATTCGATTACAGTAAATTCAGTAATAGACTCTACATCTGTATCCATAACTTCAAGTTCACCATCTTTTGTACCAGGTAATGCAATTACACTTACTGCAACAGTTACAGATACAGCAAGTTCTCCTACAATGCCAAGTGGAACCCTATCATGGAGTGATGGAAACGCTGGAGGAGTGTTTAGCTCAACAACATGTACGCTATCAGGAGGTATGTGTACTACATCATACACGCCATCATCAAGTGCAACAAATTCTATAACAATGACTGGAACTTATGCAGGTGATACTACACATCAGACAAGTTCTGGGACATACTCTGTTGCAGCAAATGCAATAGACTCTACATCTGTAACTGTAACAGCATCACCTTCAACCATAACTGCTGGAGGACAAGCGGCAGTAACTGTTACAGTTGCAGATACGTCAAACTCACAGCAAGTTCCAACAGGAACGATAACTTGGAGTGATGGAAATTCAGGCGGAATATTCAGTTCAACTACATGTACGTTGTCAGCTGGTACATGTAACATAACATATACTGCACCACCTACAGTACAAAATCCAATTACCATTACTGCAACATATAGTGGTGATACCACACATCAGACAAGTTCTGGGACATCGCAATTATCTCCAAGTAATCAAGACTTGACATCTGTTACTGTAACTTCAAGCTCACCATCTTTTGTAATAGGTACTGCCATCACATTCACTGCAACAGTTGCAGATACATCAAATTCACAGAATATTCCAACAGGAACGATAACTTGGAGTGATGGAAATGCAGGCGGAGTGTTTGGTTCACCCTCTTGTAGTTTATCATCTGGCACATGTACTACATCATACACACCATCATCAAGTGCAACAAATTCCATAACAATGACTGGAACTTATGCAGGTGATACCACACATCAGACAAGTTCTGGGACATTACAAGTATCACAGAGTAACCAAGATCCAACATCTGTTGTAATAACATCACCCCAGTCAACCATATCTGCCGGAGGACAAGTAACAATGACTGCAGCAGTTGCAGATACATCAAACTCACAGAACATTCCAACAGGAACGATAACTTGGAGTGATGGAAATGTAGGCGGAGTGTTTGGTTCACCAACATGTACGTTGTCAACGGGTACATGTAACATAACATACACTGCACCATCCACAGTACAAAATCCAATTACTATTACTGCCACCTATAGTGGTGACAATATTGATCAAACCAGTTCTGGAACATCCCAATTATCTCCAAGTACTCAAGATGCAACATCGGTTTTGGTAACATTATCCCCTTCCACCATATCATCAGGAGAACAAGTCACAGTAACTGTTACAGTTAATGATACATCAAACTCACAGAACATTCCAACAGGAACGATAACTTTGAACGATGGAAGTGGAGGCGGTACATTTGATCAAACCTCGTGTACATTATCATCTGGTTCATGTACCGCTACATACACTTCATCTTCAAGTCCTCCAGATGCAGTAACCATAACTGCAAGTTATCAAGGAGATGAAAGCCATCAGACTAGTACTGGCTCATCCCAGTTATCTGCAAACGTGCTTCATCCAATTACCATAGCTGTCACACCAAATCCAACCACCTTTTCTCCAGGAGTAGATGTAACATTTACTGTCACAGTCACAGACACTACAGATTCATCTTCAAGTATTATCGGACTTGTGAAATGGACGGATAATGGAGCAGGGGGCTCATTCAGTCCTGATGCTTGCATAGTAACAAACAATCGTTGTGCATTAGAATACACTCCACCATCTAATCCAACCAACAACATAACCGTAACTGCTTCTTATGGTGGAGATCCAGGTCACACTGGAGGTTCTGCAACAGCATTACTAACCGTAAATGCTCCAGCATCTAGTACAAGCGAGTCTACACCAACTACGACTCAATCTACACCAACAACACAGTCACCTTCTACAACCCAGTCTGCACCAACAACTCAACCATCAACTAGCACACCATCTACAACACAATCCACAACTCAACCCAGTGCATCACCATCAACACAGTCACCTTCTACAACCCAGTCTGCACCAACAACTCAGCCATCAACTAGCACACCACCTACAACACAATCTACAACTCAGCCCAATACATCACCATCAACAACACAGTCATCATCAGGAAATCCAACTCAACAAAGTACAAGTGGAAATTCTCAACCGTCACAAAGTCCAGTAGCAACAATCAGTAAAGCCATAAGTAATGCAGTCTCAGAATTAGAAACATTATTTAAAAAATTATAAGTTACATTTTTAGAAAAATTGACAACACAAAAACAGATAATGAAATTCTAAATACACTATAGAATAAATTAGAATCTCAATATTTCATACAAGTAGAAAAATCACAAAGTCTCATTTGTTTCCATCATCATTTACTTGAAAAGATTGTAGAAAAGACTTGGAACAAATCAAATACAAAAGGAACAAAATATTCCAAGTGTGATTAATGTTCTATTGTAAAAAAATTAGACTAGTAAGAAAACGAAAATAATCAGTTCAGGTTCATTGAAGAATTCGTGACGAAATAATATCTAAAATTTTAGTCTCTTCTCAATGCAACCATTGGAGATAGTTGAGATGCTTTCCATGCAGGATACATTCCTGCCATAACACTTAGTGTTAAAGAAAGTAGCCAGACTTTGATCAAATCCATTGGAGCAAAAATCGGTGGTATGTGTACAGGTGGACCTCCTCCAGTAGGAGTAGTTGTTGTTACAATACTCATTACATACCCTCCAACCATACCTATACCCACACCTAATGAAGCACCAATTACTCCTATCAAAGTCGCTTCCACAATAAACAACGCCAAAATCGTAGCATTCTGGGCCCCTATTGCTTTCATGGTACCTATCTCTTTAATTCGTTCTGTGACAGAATTATACAAAGTGGTAACAATTCCAATTGCACCTACAATAAGTGCTATAATTCCCACCATTAGAATAAAGGCAGCATTACCGCTGGCAGCTTGCTGTCTTACTGCCATGATCGCTTTTGGTGTTGTTGCTGAAAGAGTTTTTCCAAATGTAGCTGTTAGTTCTTGTTGTACAGTATCAACATCATCAGGAGTTGTTGCGGCAACTATTACGCTATCATACTTGTTTAGCTTGTGTAACAATTCATTACCAGCATCAAGATTAATGATAACCGAACTATCTATTCTGCTATTACCAGATGGTTTTAGAATTCCTGAAACTATGTAATTCTTTACTACTGTAACTGACTTGCCACCAGGTACTGAATAAGTAGATGTTGCTTTAATTGTCTCACCAAGTGTAACAAATGCACTATCTGCACCAGGCGGATTTACTATAGTATCACCTACAAGTGCTGAAGCTCTATCAGTTGGATTTACTACAGAGCCATCAACATATTGAAGATTAGGTAATTCCACAGTCAATTTTGATGGATCAATTGCCGTTACTGATGCACGCTGAGTATTTCCTTCCGAGTTTATTTGCACAGAACCAGTGTATTCAGGTACGGCATCTTCAATATTTGGAAGAGATTTTATTTTTTGAAGAATCACATTGTTAATTATTATAGAATTACTTGTTGAGGTCGCATAGGAACTTAGTGAACGTTGACCACTTCCTACAAAGAGAACATTTGCAGCTAGTGTGTTGAATTGTTGTTCCAAAAATGCAGCTTGTCCTGCACTCAAACCATTTAATACAACAACAAGACTGCATCCGAGTACAACCATCATGATAGTAAGAAGTGTTCTGACCTTTCTGTCAATTAGTGCCTCAAATGACAGAGAAAAAAGATCCTTAGGATTCATTTTCTTTCTTTTTTGTACTATCGAATATTGAGACTATGTCAGTGTCTCCCTGTGTCAGTAATTTCAATTTTTTCTTTGCAGATTTCTTTCTTTTTACTAGAAATACAATTACTGCTACTGCTGCAATTGGTGCTCCAATAAGTATCGGCATTGGAATATCATCAATTATAGGCGTATGTTGGTTTGCAGATATATTAACTTGAGGAGCACGTGCAATGTTGACTGTTCCATTTACTAGAACAGTATGAAAATTCTTCAAGTCGTCAGCATATGTTACTTTGAATGCTACTTGATACATTCCAGATGCTAAAGAACTGACTCCTCTGATAGGAATGCTAATTGGAATTGGTGAATCTGGTGAAAGATCTCCTATGAATTGTTGTGATGAACTTGAACTACTTTGAGATCCGCCACCACCTCCACGTCCTTGGAATCCTTGACCGGTACCACCTCCGCCACGTCCTTGACCTGTACCTCCCGCACCACCTTGGAATCCTTGGCCACCTTGAGCACTACGTTCTTGACCGGATCCTCCAGTGCCACCTTGAAATCCTTGACCGGTACCACCTTGAAATCCTTGACCGGTACCACCTTGACCTGTGCCATGGGATCCAGTACCATTAGTAGAATTCATTCGTGCAGCTTTCATTGCACTTGTAAGTTGAGAAGGTGCAAGTTGTGCAGTAGTAAATAATGCAGTTGTACTACCTTGATTTAGCAAATTACCAACAAGGTTAGATGTACCACCAGAGGTAGTCAGGGAGAGGCCGTAAATCTGAAGTCTAATATCGCCAACAACAAAAGTTCCCAAAGTAAGGGAATTTGATTGTGATTGTCCTTTTGAAACATAGGTTGCAGTCAGTGTAAAAGAAGCTGGAGTACCAATTAACGTATTTGCTGCATACACCTGGGTTGCAAGTACCTGTCTATCTCCTGGTGCCAAGTTTTGAATTGTCCAAGTAGACGGACCTACAACAGAGACAGATGTTGATTGTGGTACAAGAGAAATTAGAATATTTGACATTGGATCAGTACTATTGTTTGCAACTGCAAAATTCAGATTATCCAGTATTGCGGCAGTAATCACAGGAGTTGTAGAATTCCCAAGATATGACAAGTTAAGAGATTGAGGTGGATTTGGATTTATGACAAGTCCTGTGCTAACTGAAGCTGTTGAAAGTTTACCCCATGCATTTTGATAATTTATTTGAAGATCTACTTCTTGTGTAGTACCAGCAGTAACAGTACTAGGATAAACAGTTGTACTTACTATAACTTTTGAATTCGCAGGTATTCTTCCCAAGTTGAAGGTATTAGGTCCCAAGTTGACAATTTGTGTTGTGGCAGATTGCAATACCAATGATCCCCCACTGTTACTTCCAGTTCCACTTTTAGAACTTCCAAGATTTGTAATTGTTGCAACTACTCCTGTTGCATCAGCAGAGCCTTTGTTTTGAATTGTTATAGATATAGGATCTTCATTTTGTGGAGTAAGATTTGCATTGTCAATTGATGCATCCAATACAACTTTTCCTGGAAGTACAAATGGAACATTAAGTAATGCAGATGTACATTGTTGTCCAACTACTCCCACTTGGACATAATTTGCAATAGCAGTTGTAGTGAAAGTACCTACTTTGGCTGTTGGTAATACATTTATGTTAAAATACATAGTAAATGATGCTCCAGGTGCTACTTGTCCATAATAGTTTCCTATGGCAGGATTGTTAGCAGCTTTTGCTGCTTGATTGAAATGTTCAAGTAATTGAGGATTTGCGCTCTCACCAGTAGGGGCAAATCCAGCTGGAAGGTTGAGAAAAGCAGTAATGGAGGTTATTGGAAAGGCGGATCCCCTATTGTTAAAGACAACTGCAAAAACAGAAGGTCCTTCTCCTGGACCTATCTCCTTTTTGACAGGATTGCTAGTAACATCAGTGGAAGAAGAAGTTCCTTGGTCTACCCAATACGAATCAACAACTACAGGACCAGCATAAGTTGCATCAAGAATAGTAGTAAGAGGTGCAAAACAATCTTGCGTTTGTACCTGTGCAGATGCATTAAAGGATGTCAGTACAGTAGGTGCAAACAGCATTACAATCAAAATTGGAATTGCAATTTTTACCGTCAATCTTTTGCCAAAAAACTTTGTAATAGAAATTCTAGTTGATGACATCTTTCTCTATCCTCCCATCTCTTAATAATATAGATCTATCTGTAGATTCAGCAAGTTCAGGATTGTGTGTTACCATAACTATTGTACGTTTGAATTTGTGTGAAAGCATTCTTAGCATATCAAATACATCATCACCTGTTTTAGTATCCAAGTTACCAGTTGGTTCATCAGCCAAAATTATAGTCGGATTATTTATCAAGGAACGAGCTATTGCAACCCTTTGTTGTTGACCACCACTTAGATTGACAGGTTTTTGATTTTTCTTGTCAGCAATACCAAGTGCTTCCAAGATCTTTATAGCACGAGAATTTACATCCTCACTTGACATACCGGCAATCACCCCAGGTAGTTTTACGTTTTTCTGAACAGTTGTCCTATTAATCAAATTAAACGATTGGAAAATAAATCCGATACGACCATTTCGCATGGTAGCAATTTCAGAGTCATTAAGAGAAAAGATGTCTATACCATCAATGTAGATTTTCCCACTTGTTGGCCTATCAAGCGCCCCAACCAAATTCAAGACGGTAGACTTGCCACTACCAGATGGGCCTACGACTGATACAAATTCTCCCTTTTTTATTGCAAAACTTACATTATCAAGTGCCACAACTCGTCCTGCAGAGGAATCATATATCTTAGAAAGATTTTCTACTTTTAGAGCAAAAGTATTATCAACAGCCTCAGTTTGAACACTTTTTTCAACTACCAAATCTTTTGTCATGCTTTTCAAAATCAATTCCCCTTTTAGAACTCATCTATTTGAATTTCATACGTATAAAAAAAACTACTATACGAATTACATAGGCTCAAAAGAGTCATTATTGAACTTCTTGTCTATTTTCAGAATAAAACGATTACCAAACCTTGTTAAGGAACATTGTTAGTGATGATATAATACGATTCTCGATCAGAAATAGACAGATCCGCTAAACCTTTGTGCTGCAAATCAACTCAATATACTCGAAAACACTCCTTGTGATAATACTTTGGAGGTCTTGCTCCAATTCGTACTACTATATCACCTTCAATTAATTTTATAGTACATTTTCTGCACACATTATTACCAATCGAACTTAATCGTGCGACGTCTCTTGGTTCTAGTCTAATCTGCATCATATGAGAATCATTGCCAAAAAAGTTTGTAGTGCATGAAATTAATTTCCCCAATACCGTTTCTGCTCAAATACACCATGTTTTGAAGGATGAACCACTTTGGAATAGAACCCCGACCCTACACAAGCATCAAACTTTATACCATATTCATTACATTTGAAATATTTTTTTTTATCAAACATGTTTTGTTCCAAATTCTCTTTTATCGATAAGCTTCTTTTTTACGCAATTTTGTTGCCAATAGTCGTAGTATTAGAAATGGTATTGTTACAAGATCGATCTTTTTCCCTGCAGAGACACACAATATTTCGTCTCCCAGAGGAAAGTTCATTGATATCATCTTGCGACCGTATGAGATAGTGAAATTTACCGGTCCTAACTGTGGATCATGCTCCCTGCGCATTCTCACTCCAAGTGCAGTCTCCATCAGTAGTATTTCTTGATCTTGTGGGCCAACAAAGGTTCGTATTCCTTTTTTCATACTTCCGGTGAGTAGTCTACCCTTGTTGTTTATCACCCCAGCAAATCTGATATTAGAATCCAGATCAAGAATCATTTTACAGACGGATTCAAGTAGTTCTTGAGAATGTTGTCTGTTTTCAAAATTTTGAAGTGGTTTTAATCCAATTTGCACATATTTGTACCAGTTATTTTAGATAAAACAATTATCGAACATTGTTAATTAACAATGTTAATGAAGCAATAATTCTTTCAAAAAATTATTTAGACAAAATAAAAAGGAAAAAAGAGTTTAGGATCAGGATGATGATCCACTTGGGGCTGTGCTAGACGATGGAGTTGTGCTTCCAGAGGAAGGCTTTTTCCATACATGTCCGCCCATGCCATGCTTCATAGATCCATGACCCATGCCAAAGCCGCCCATTCCAAATTGGTGACCCTGTGATTTGTATAATACTGCACCACTTGATGGATCGACAATTACGGTGTAAACCATATTCTTGTCATCAATCACCTTGAAACTGTATACGACATAGCCTTGTGCCACTGTTAGGCTTCCGCCTATTACTTTACCACTGGCTGCTGTTGCTGCAGTGTTTGCTGCATCAGGAAATGCTATTTTTACGT
>Ga0265336_10000399_pt1 | contig 27286 bp, 21 predicted proteins | sample 42119metaG_FD_193583 | JGI IMG/M metagenome (GOLD analysis project Ga0265336, IMG submission 193583) | Rhizosphere microbial communities from Carex aquatilis grown in University of Washington, Seatle, WA, United States - 4-21-19 metaG | ecosystem: Host-associated > Plants > Roots > Rhizosphere...
CCGGCGGCAACGTCGTCGGCCAGGGTGAACACGAAATCAAAATGTACTGGTCGGTGCGCGAACGCAAACTGGCGCTGGACGGCCGGCCGGTGAAAAAGCTCACCGACTATCTTGGCGTGTTGCGCATGGTGGTGTTCTGCACGGAGGACCTGCAACTGGTCAAAGGCGCCGCGCGCGCGCGCCGGCGGTTCCTCGACCTGTTGCTCGCCCAGACGCAACCCGGCTACCTGCCCCTGCTCCAGCGTTACATGCACGCAGTCCGGGCCCGCAACGCGCTGCTCAAGCAACGCTCCACCGATGAAGCCATGCTCGACAGCTTTTCGCAGGAACTCGTCAATCTCGGTGAACAACTCATCCGGGCGCGCCGCGAACTGGCGCCGAAATTTTCGCCGCTGGCCCGGCTGGCGTATCGCCGCATTTCCAACGATGCGGAGGAATTGCGCATTGAATATCAACCCAGCGTCAAAAAGGATTTTGCCGTGGAGCTCGCGCAATCCCGGGGCCGGGAGCGGACGTATCGGTCCACGCTCGTCGGGCCGCACCGCGATGATTTGCAACTGCTGCTCAACGAAAAATCCGCCGCGCAATTCGGCAGCGAAGGCCAGAAACGCACGCTGGCCATCGCGTTGAAAATGGCCCAGGCCGAATATCTGGCCGGCATCCACGGTTCCGCGCCGATCCTGCTGATCGACGACGTGATGGGCGAACTGGACGTGAAACGGCGCAGCGGGTTCCTGCCGTTGCTGGAGCAGGCGCGCAAGACCAGCGGCCAGGTGTTCATGACCGCCACCGAGGAAAACTGGCCAGCTGAACTCGGCAAGGATTTGCAGCGCTGGCAGGTCCAGGCCGGGGCGTTGAAGCGAGGATAGAAGATCGAGGATGGAGGATGGCAACAACGCTTTACCATCTTCAATCCTCCATTCTCAATCTTCGTTTTCAAGCTTTGCCGGTTTGCCCGTACATCATAGAATTTCCGGCATGAGAATACTGTCGGGCATCCAACCCAGCGGCACGCTGCACCTCGGAAACTATTTCGGGATGATGCGCCCCGCCATCGAGCTGCAGGAAAAAGGCGAGGCGATCTATTTCATCGCGGATTATCATTCCATGACCTCGCTGTTCGACGCGAAGGAACGGCGCAAAAACACGCTCGACGTGGCGCTGGATTTTCTCGCCTGCGGGCTGGATCCCAAAAAAACCATTTTCTTCCGCCAATCCGATGTGCCGGAGGTTACGGAACTGGCGTGGTTGCTTTCGAGCATCTTCCCCAAAGCCCGGCTTGAACTCTCCCACAGCTACAAAGACAAGGTCGCCAAAGGCATTGCCCCCAATCACGGCCTCTTCGCCTATCCCGTCCTCATGGCCGCGGACATTTTGATCTACGACTCGAACGTGGTGCCGGTCGGTCGCGACCAGAAGCAGCACGTCGAAATGACCCGCGACATGGCCATGAAATTCAATGAAATTTACGGCGAGACCTTCATCATTCCTGAAGAGCAAATCCGCGAGGAAGTTGCCGTGGTGCCCGGCACCGACGGCCAGAAGATGAGCAAGAGCTACGGGAACACGATTGAAATTTTCGGCGAGGAAAAGGCGACCCGAAAAAAAATCATGGGCATCGTCATGGACAGCCGCACCCCGGCCGAACCCAAGCCCGACGCGGATAAGAATCTCGCCATCCAGTTGCTCAAGCTCGTCGCCGCGCCGGACGTGGCGAAGGATTTTGAAAGCCGCCTGCGCGCCGGCGGGATGGGTTACGGCGACTTGAAGAAGGCGTTGTTTGAAAATTACTGGAATTATTTCGCCGACGCGCGGAAGAAACGCGCGGAACTGGCCGCGAACCTGGATTTCGTGAATCAGGTTCTGGCCAATGGCGCCGCCAAGGCCCACACGCTGGCACAAACGGTTTTAAAACGCGCCCGGAAAGCCAGCGGGCTGGAATAAGCCGATGTAGTGTCGAGCCGGTGGCTCGACCCATTCGGCCACAGCCGAACACTACAACAGCCATGAAAGCACCGTCCGATCACGCCGCCGCAAACCAGCCTGCGGGAACACGATTGCGGCTGCGGATCACGGCAGCAGCGGAATCGGCGGTGCGCTCCGGGCATCCGTGGGTGTTTTCCGACAGCGTCCGGGAGTCGAACCGCGCCGGGCAGACCGGCGAACTGGCGGTGATCTACGACCGCGAGGACCGTTTCCTGGCGGTGGGATTGTTTGATTCCGACTCGCCAATACGCGTGCGTATCTTGCACGCGGGCAAGCCGCAGACGATTGATCGCGCCTGGTGGCAGATACGGCTGGTTCAGGCTCTCGCCCGCCGGCGCGATTTGTTCGACGCGCAGACCACCGGTTACCGCCTCATCCACGGCGAGAGCGACGGCTGGCCCGGCCTCGTGCTGGATCGATACGACACGACACTGGTGCTGAAACTCTACACCGCAGCCTGGCTCCCGCGACTGGCCGACACCATCGCGCTGCTCATGGAAACTGTTCCCGGCGAACGCATCGTTCTTCGGTTGAGTCGTAATATTCAGTCCATGGCTGAAACCCAATTCCAGTATAAAGATGGACAGATGCTCCACGGCCAGCCGCCCATCGGGCCGGTGATTTTTCTGGAAAGCGGCTTGCGCTTCGAGGCCGATGTCGTGCGCGGGCAAAAGACCGGTTTTTTTCTGGATCAACGCGAGAACCGCCGCGAAGTGGAAACGCTGGCACGGGGCCGGCGCGTGCTGAATGCGTTCAGCTTTTCCGGCGGCTTCTCGGTTTACGCAGCCCGCGGCGGGGCCGCAACGGTGACGGACCTCGACATCAGCGCGCACGCGCTCGCGGCGGCCCAACGCAATTTCGCGCTGAATCAAAACTTTCCCGGCGTGGCCGCGTGTCGTCATGCGACGGCGCAGGGCGACGCCTTTGACTGGCTCGCAACGTGCATTGCGAAATTTGATCTGGTGATATTGGACCCGCCGTCGCTGGCCAAACGCGCCACGGAGCGCGAAGGCGCGTTGCGCGCCTACGAACGCCTGGTGACGCTGGGCATTGCCCGGCTCGCACCTGATGGAATTCTGGTTGCGGGTTCCTGTTCCGCACACGTTGCGGCGGAGGACTTTTTTGACACGGCGCGGCGCGCGGCGGCGAAATTGGCAAGGAAATTCGCAGAACTGAAAACGTTGCGGCATCCGCCGGACCATCCTGCGGGCTTCAAGGAAGCGGAATATCTGAAGGTGATTTATCTAAAGTTTGAGAAGTAGCTGCGCGCGATGTTTTCATTTGCCGATTGAAACCCCACAAACTATTTGCATTCCCCAGTCGTGTATTTCAGACTGCCACGCGTTTGCACCCTGTGTTTCTTTCACAAATTTTAGGCGGTTCACGGAACACAGACTGCGCAACGACTTCCGGGGTGGTCACACCTCGAAAGTCCTCCGGCATGGCCGGGGGTTGCCTGTGGGACTAAATGAGACCAGACCAACCTAGAGCCTCCAGCCCGGAACCCGCCTCCGAATCAACGGTCCGGGCTAAAGGGTTTACGACCCGGGTTTCAGAATGGAATGCCCGGCACCCGGTTTTGGCGGTGGTGCTCGTTTCCTTCGTGGCGGTGGTCATCAATTGCTACCCGGTCATTTTCTGCGGCCGGAGCTTTGTTTCCCCCGCCTGCACCGGCACGATGGTTTATTCCTGGCGACCGACTCTTCCCGGCATGGGGCCGATGCACGAAATATCGCAACATGGCAGCGATACCGCATCGATAATGATCTGGGGTGTTCCGGTCGGATTTATCGAATCCCGGAGTCTGCTGGAGTACGGGGAAATTCCCTTGTGGAATCGATACAGCCACGCCGGGGATACGCTCATCGGCCAGGCGGTCTCCATGCTGGGCGACCCGTTGCATTTGATTGTCATCCTGGGTCGCGGATCGGCCGGAGCCTGGGACATCAAGTTTCTGGCGGCGAAATTCCTTTTTTGCACCGGCTTTGGATTGCTCATTCTGCGGCTTTTGGAAAACCGGGCCTGGTCATTGATTTATTCCGCGCTCGCGGCGTATTGCGGAGCCTGGTTTTACATTAACAATCACCCGGCGTTTTTTGTTTTCAGCTATGCCCCGTGGACGCTGCTGGCGGCGATCGAGTGGATGGATTTGCGATCGGGGCGGCATCTCCGCTGGGGGTTGATCTGGTTATTGGCCAACTTCGCCTGTTTCAATGCCGGGCACGTGGAAGTGGCGGTGGTTTTGATCGGGGGACTGAATCTGGCGGCCATCGCCTGCGCGTTGAGTTACTGTCGCAACGTTGCGGATTCGGCCAGGGTGCTGGGACGGATGGCGGCGGGTACGCTCTTCTTTTTAGGACTGACGGCACCCATGTGGATGTCGTTTTTGGTGGCGCTGGAGGGGGCTTATTCCTCTCATTTGGAGGTGGACGTACTCCAACTCCCGATCGGGAGCCTGCCGGGTGTATTCGATGATTCTTTTTACCTCCTCCTGTTGAAGAACGATTCCCTGGCCGCCCCGGCACCGGGCACCAGCCTGTTGGTGCTGGCGGGTTGCATTCTTTCGGTTTTAAAATGGAGGCAACTGAAGGGAACAACCTTCTTCTGGGTTAACAGCGGCGCAATTCTGTTATGGGGCGGCGGTGTTTTTGGATGGATTCCGGCTTCGATCCTCAGGGTGATTCCATTGTTGAACCGCGTTGGCCATCTCTACACCGACTTTTCCTATCTGCTGGCGATCCACCTGACGATTCAGAGCGCTTATGGCTTCCTGTGCCTGGCGAGGGAAAGAAATTTCCGGCGGGCAGCCGTTGATTTTCTCTGGATGATTTTGATCTTCGCCGGGATGTTTCTGGCATATTGCTTTGGAATCACGCATCGACCCATCCCGTGGAATTATTTCCTCTGCGCCGGGGCGGGGGCGGTTGGCGCCCCGCTGCTTTTCGTGTTTTTGCAGAGCCGCCACCGCCAGATACCCGCCTTTGGCTGGTTTGGGATTGTGATTTTGGGATTGGCCGCCCAATTCCGTTTCGGACTTTATAACTTTGGCAATGACGAGTGGTTGATGCTGCCAGGCCCCCGGGCGGTCTTGAACGCCCCCAGTCGAGCCATTGATAAAATCAGGACGGACACGGCTGAACCGTTTCGGGTGGTCGGGTTGGATTGGAATTTCTACGGCGATTATTCGGCCGTTTACGGCCTGGAAGACATCCGTTCCTGCGCCCCGCTGAGCAACGGCGAATTTATCAACCTCATCCGGAAATTTCCCGGCATGGCATTGACCAACATTTGGGTGGTCACCGTGACGGATCCGGTTGCCGCGCAACCCTTGCTGAACCTGCTTAACGTCAAGTATCTGCTGACTTTTCCGAATATCGGCCTCGAAGCGGGGCTGGACTTTCGGATCACGGATCGCAGCGATTTCGGCGTCGTGGAAAATCCGGAAGTCTGGCCCAGGGCTTTTTTTTCCGACCAGGTGGCCATGATTTCCTCCAATGCAGAATTCATCAAACGACTTTTGGAAAATGGCAAACAGCCGTTCATTGCCATGAGCCAGGAAGAAATCGAGAAACAGCCCGGCCTGCGCCGGTTGGAACAAACAGTGAAAGCGACCGTATTGCCTGCGACAAACTATCAGCTCCGGCCCAACACAACCGCGTTCGATATCCATGCCCCTTCTGCCGGGATGGTCTGCCTGGCGGAAGGACAGGCCAAAGATTTTATTGCCACCGCCAACCATGAACCCAAAGAAGTGCTGACCGTCAACCGCGCGTTCAAGGGCATCTATCTCGACCAGCCGGGCGATTACCACATCCAGTTCATTTACCGGCCCCGTCATTGGCGGCTGGCGTGTGCTTGTTTTTGGATTTCAGCCAGCGCGATCATTATACTGGTCTGGATGAGCATCACCTGCGGCAAAGGTGCAGCGAAGGGCAAGGACCGGCCCATGGGCTAAAGGCAACACGCACGCATGGAACATCAATCAAACGAACGACAACCCGCCAAGACATGCCATGTCTGCCGGGGAGCCAGGTTTTATTATCTTTTTTCGGCTTCCGGCTACCGGGTGGTGCGATGCCATGATTGCGGGCTGATGTTTCTCAATCCGCAACCCAGTGATGATGAACTGGCGCGGATCTATGACGTGGATTATTTCCTCGGCAGCCACACGGAAAAAAGCTCTCAGGCCGTCAGTGAAATGAAACAGGCCACCGCCCGGTTTTACCTTTCAGAAATATCCCGTTATTGCGGTCCCGCCTGCGGACGCCTGCTCGAGATTGGTTGCGGCGATGGCGATTTTCTGGTCACTGCCCAGGCCGCCGGCTGGCAGGTTACCGGGGTTGATTATTCCGCCAGCGCCTGCGAAAAGGCCCGGCTCCGCCTGAACCACGGCGAAGTGTTGTGCGGGGAACTTCAACCGGACCGTTTTGCGGCGGAACAGTTTGATCTTTGTGTGCTCTCCGATGTCATTGAACATGTCCGCTCCCCCCTGGATTTCCTCAAGGAAATCCACCGGCTCCTCAAACCCGGCGGCACGCTGTTCATCGCCACCCCCTCCATCGGCTCCTGGTCGGCGCGGCTGATGCGTCAGAAATGGATGGAATTCAAGGCCGAACACCTCACCTATTTTGATCCGCAGACGCTCCAGACCGCGCTCTTCAAATCCAGTTTCCGCGATGTCCTCATCCAGCCCGGCTGGAAGATGCTCAGTTTTGATTACGTGCAGAGGCATTTCGAACGTTACCCGGTGCCCATGGTGACACCCGTTTTAAAATTCATGGCCCGCATTCTGCCTCAAAGGATGCAGCAACAGAATCATCGGGTTGTCGCCAGTGGCATGATGGTTTTCTCGCGCAAAGTGGAGGTCCGGTCGCAACCGGTGCTTTCCGTGATCATTCCCGCCTACAACGAGGTGAAGACCTTCGGCATCCTGATGAAAAACCTGCTGGGCAAGGAGATGGCGGGCCTCAATCTGGAAATCATTGTGGTGGAGAGCCATTCGACCGATGGAACCCGCGAGCTGGCGCTGAAGTACCAGGACCAGCCGGGGGTGAAACTGATCCTCGAAACGCAACCCCGCGGGAAAGGTCATGCCGTGCGCGCCGGTTTGAAAGCCGCCACCGGGGATTATGTGCTGATCCAGGATGCCGACCTGGAATACGACCTGGAGGATTACGATGGATTGCTGGAACCGCTGCTAGCCGGACGCACGGCGTTTGTGCTCGGCTCCCGGCATGGCGAGCGCAATGTCTGGAAAATGCGCCAATTCACCCGGCAACGTGGCCTGAGCTTGTTTGTCAATCTGGGCCACTGGTTCTTTGCCACGCTCATCAACGTCCTGTTTTTGCAGCGGTTGCGCGATCCATTTACCATGTTCAAGGTGTTTCGACGGGATTGCCTTTATGGGCTGGAGTTTGAATGCAATCGCTTCGACTTTGACTTTGAACTGCTCATCAAACTCATCCGCAAGGGGTATCGCCCGATTGAATTGCCGGTGAACTATCGTTCGCGCTCCTTCAAGGAAGGGAAAAAAGTGCGGATGTTCCGGGACCCGCTGACCTGGCTGCGGGCGCTGGCCCGGCTGAGATTTGTGAAGATCGATCCGATGAAGGCGGTCGAACTGGGCCATGGTGCCGATCAAGCCGGCAAGGCCCGTTGATCCAGGCCATAACCGAGAACCAAGGTTTTGCGCGAAAAATTGGCGTCCGATGAAATTATTCAAATCCCAGGCATCCCGAACGGCGTCCGGCCCGCAAAGACCGGCCTGGGGGCCGGGAATTCCGGGCCGGGTGTCAGCCTGGAGCTCACAACATCCCGTTCTGTCGATCCTGTTTGTTTCGTTGCTGGCAGTGGTGGTCAACTGTCATCCCGTCGTCTTCGGTGGGAAAAGCTTTGTTTCCCCCATGCGTGGGATGGCTTTGGTCTATGATTGGTGGCCGCCACTGCCAGCAATGGGACCCACACCGCAAGCCTCCAATCATGGAAGTGACACTTCAGCGGTTTTGATATGGGGGGTTCCGGCAGGTTTTATTGAATCGCGCAGTTTGCTTGAACACGGGGAACTTCCGTTGTGGGACCGGTACGGTCATGCGGGCGAGACGCTCCTGGGGCAGGCCATTTCCATGCTGGGGGATCCCCTGCATTTGATTGTCATCCTCGGACGCGGTTCGGCGTGGGCCTGGGACATCAAATTCCTCACGGCGAAATTTCTTTTTTGCATCGGCTTTGGGCTGCTCATGCTGCGGCTTTTGGGAAACCGGCCGTTGTCCCTGATTTACGCCGCCTTGGCCGCTTATTGCGGCGCTTTTTTTTACATCAATAATCATCCGGTCTTTTTTGTGTTCTCCTATGCCCCGTGGATTCTGCTCTCCGCCCTCGCGTGGCTCGACGTGCAAACACGGGGCCGCGCCCGTTGGGGACTCGCATGGTTATTGGCCACGTTTGCCTGCTTCAATGCGGGCCACGTCGAAACCGCGGTGGTTTTAATCGGCGGGTTGAATCTGGCCGCCGTTGCCGGCGCCTTGATCGGCTGTCGCAAGATTACCGATCCGGCAAAGGTGGTGGCACGCATGACCGTGGGCACGCTTCTTTTTTTGGGGCTGGCCGCGCCGGTGTGGATGTCGTTTTTAGGGGCGCTCGAAAATTCCTATTCTTTGCACTCGGAAGTCCAGGTGACTCAGCTTCCTTTTGTGAGCCTGGCTGGCATATTTGACGATCTTTTTTTCCTCCTTCCTCTGAAGGACGATTCCTTTGCCGCTGTCGCACCCGGAACCAGCCTGTTGGTGATGGCGGGCTGCATTCTTTCGGTCTTGAAATGTCGGCAACTCAAGGGCGAACCCTTCTTTTGGGTCAATGGCAGTGCCATCCTGCTGTGGGGCGGTTGCGTTTTTGGCTGGGTTCCGGTTGCGGTGCTTGCAGCGATCCCTTTGTTGAACCGCGTCGGTCATGTTTATACCGACTTTTCCTATCTGCTGGCCATCCACCTGACTGTTCAGAGCGCCTACGGTTTCAAGTGCCTGGCGCGGGAAGAAAATTTCCGGCGCGCAACGGTTGATTTTCTTAAAGTGGGGCTGATCTCCGCGGGGATCATTCTGCTTTTTTGCATCGGAATCAACCACCGTCCCGTCCCCTGGGGCTATTTTTTGGTCGTCGGAACGGGAACGGCGGGGGCGTTGTTGCTCTTTGCATTTTTAAATAGCCGACCCGGCCCAATCCCCGCAATCGGATGGGTGGGCATCATTATTTTTGGATTGGTCGCCAATTATCGTTTCGGCCTTTATACCTTTGGCAACAGTGATTTGCTGATGCTGCCCGGCCCGAGGGTGGTTCTGAATGCTCCCAGCAAAGCCATCGACGAGATCAAGGCGGACACGTCCGATCCGTTTCGGGTGGTTGGGATGCAATGGAATCTCTTCGGAAATTATTCGGCGGTTTACGCACTCGAGGACATCCGTTCGTGCGCGCCTCTAAGCAACGGGGAATTCATCAACCTCGTCCGGGCATTTCCGGGGATGGAGTTTCGCCGGGGTTGGGAGCTCGAAGTGGCAGCTCCGATGGCCGCGCAACCCCTGTTGAACCTGCTTAACGTCAAGTATCTGCTGATTCCTCCGGACGCCCCGATGCCGGAAGGGCTGGATTTGCGGCTCAAGCACCGCAGCGATTTCGGGGTTGTGGAAAACCTGGAGGTGTGGCCGAGAGCTTTCTTTTCTGACCGGGTGGTCTCCTGTTCCTCCACCGAGGAATTCATCCAACAACTTTTGAAAAATGGAAAGCTGCCGTTCATTGCCCTGACGCCGGAAGAAATCGGAAAACAGCCCGGCCTGCGATCGTTGGAAACAAAAAAGAACGCAACCGTGTCGGCGGCGACAAACTATCGGCTCCTGCCCAATTCAACCGCGTTCGATGTCCATGCCGCCTTTGCCGGCATGGTCTGCCTTACCGAGGGTGAAGCCAGGGATTTTATTGCCCGGGCGAACAACGAACCCAAAGAAATCCTGACGGTCAACCGCGCGTTCAAGGGGGTGTTTCTCGACCAGCCGGGAGACTACCATCTGGAGTTCATCTACCGCCCGCGCCATTGGCGGCAGGCTTGCACCTTGTTTTGGATTGCGATGGGAAGCGTCATCGTGCTGGCAGCCTTGAGTTTTATCCAACTGCGTTCAGGGAAGAGGAATCGCTGAAGCTGATTGGGCTTATAATCCTTTCCCGGAGCAGCACGACTCCGGTCGCCGCGCTTCTGCGTCGTCTAATTTCCGGCATGCCTCTTCCGCCTAATGCAGGTTGAAGTTGAACTGGAATCGGACGAACCGCTGGGCGTTTGTGCTGAGGGCGGCGGTGTCGTAATATTTCCAGTTCACCCGGCCGTCATCGCCGGGCACGCTTGACAGCAATTGCAGGATGGACGGGTTGTTTGACCAGGTCACCAGGTCGCGGGAAAACTGCGGGACGGCCGTGACGTCGCTGGCGCCGCCGGACAGGCGGAGGGAAACGGTCAGGTGCGGCGCGGCATTGATGGTCTCCACCGCCGGGATCAGCCGGGGTGCGGCATCCGGTTGAGCCGGATTGAGGCCGTAGAGATATTCCAACAGGTTATTGAGGCCATCACCATCGGGATCGGCGTTGGGTCCGGCAGTCGTGTCGTCGGCGGAGGTCGGGGTGGACCAAAACAAATTTCTCCAGGCGGAATAGGTTTCGGGATGAGCCACTCCACCGGGCATGCCGCCGGGCATGGCGGAGGCCGTCCAGTTGGTGGCGATGCCATGGTTCGGATTGCTCGGGGGACTGCGCAGAATCAGCGACGGTCCGGAGCCGTCCGCCGAGGTGGGCCAGGGAACATCGTCATCGTAGATGAAATCGCGGATGGTGGAACCATCGGCAGCCTGGAGGCGGAGTTCTTCACCGCTGTTGGACAGATTGCCGCCGTATTCACCGGCAATGAGACTGTCATAGGCATGGCCATAGCGGGTCTGGAAGGAAGTCAGATTTTTCACAATCAAAACATTGGCCCCGGGCGCCAGGTAACGGATGGAACCGCCGGTGAAATTGAAGGTAATGCCGATGGTGAACTGAACGCCGTTCAAATCCACCGGCGCGGCGCCAATGTTCATGAGGCGGACGAATTCAAAGGTGTCCGCGTCGGTGATACCGGCGGCCGCCTCGGCAGCGGTTTCCTTGGGTGGATGGTACATCAATTCGGCGACGACCAGGTTGTTGCTCGACGCCGGCTGGGCCGTAAACCCAAACGTGGCTTCGGTGAGGGGGCTCCATTCGCCGGTGATTTTATTGCGGGCGCGGGCCTTGACGGTCATGATTTGATTAACAGGAAAAGCATTGGTGTAGGTGATCGCGCTGGAATTCAAGGCGCCGCCCATCAGCCGCGGATCCTGGCCATTGAGCGTGTAGTAGATGGTGGCGGTCTGGCCGGCGATGGCCACGCTGGAGGTGATGCTGAGGGAATAATTGGCCGGAACCACTCCGCCAAACTGGCTGAAGATCGGCGGTTCGGTGACCGGCCAGAGCCCGGCGTCGCGGAGCATTTTCCGGCCGGTGGTGGTGCCCAGGAGATAGGAACGCCGGCCGCTGCCGGACGCAGTCCAAGTGTCGAAGGGGCCGGTGTTGAGATTGGCACCGGTATTATAAAGCACCAAGGGGCCAACCTCGCTGACGAGCTCACCCAGCCGCTGGGCAAAATGGCTCTGGAGCGGGCCCCCACCATCCGGATCGCGATCATCCAGCATGCCGCCGTTGAACATCTGGAGATTCACCCGGTCGGCAAACCGGAGCTTGAATTCAGGGCTGGGGTAAAGCCGTTTGAAGATCACGGGCAGATTATTCCAGTCGTAAGGATCCAGCAGCAGGTCATTGCTGACGGTATTGTAATTGACCGGCTTGTTGTAATAGCTGTTGACGTTGAAGGCGCCCTCCGCGTCCCACACCGCGAAGCGGAACCGGCTGTCGGGTCCGGTGGAACGTTCCCGGGCGATGACGTAGTTGTTTCCGGGCCAGTCCCACGTGGCGCAATAGATATTGAGCAGGTAATAATCCGCGACATTATCGATGTCCATCTGGTTGGTCACCGACTGCCAGTTCGCCATGACCGTCAAATCGGTATTCAGCGTCGAGAGCAGCTGGTAAAAAGCCGTGCTGTCGCCGTCCACCCATTCCCCGCTGTAATCAACATCCCACAGAGCACTGCTGTTGTAATGCTGCTGAAAGAGTGGCTCCCGGAAACGTTCGGTGAGATTAAACACGCCCTTGTATATCGCATTCATGTACATCGAACAAAACAGTCCGCGCGCGCCCACATGCCCCATGTCAATCCACAGCCGCCGGACGAGCTCGTCGGTGACAAACGGATTATAATTGTCGTTCTTGCCGGCGCGCAGCCGAAGGTGTTGAAACTTGTGGACCGGATAGTTCGTGAACAGGACATAGTCGAGGGGGGCGGAGCCATAATCGCTGTTGAAATAAATGTTGAACGACGGCTTCTGAAATGAATCGGAAGGACTCCACGGAGAATCGGTCGCCACAGTTTGCATGGTGTAGCGGGGGCGTTGATAGGAACTGCCGCTCGTACGCAAACCCATGTCATCCCGCAATGGCGCCTGGTTGGTGGGATAATAGCCCGTCGGGGCGTAGAATTCAAAATGCGTGGCGCGCTCGAAAGGCTTGCCGTCGCCCTCGGCATTGTCGTAATCCGAAGCATTGTCGGCCGCCCAGATGTTACCATTATTATTTGGCACGGCCACCCATGATCCGCCCACGATGGCAAGGATACCTTGGGGTTTGTAGAAGTCCCGGCCGGGGTCGGCAGTAAACAGCAGGGCCGGAACGTTCGTCAGCAAAGCCGGTTGCTTCAGGAGATAGCTATGGGTGATCACATCCGAGGGGAGCCAGCCGTCGCGGAAGGCCCGGGCACGGATCACGGTGCCGGTTTTGTCAAAGGGCTGGCTCAATGATAGCGCGCTGCCGTAGGTGAAGCCGTTGAGCAGCGTCGGTTCCGAACCATCCAGCGTATAGCGAACAATGCTGCCGGAGGTGGAGTCCAGCAGTTGCAAGGTCAGGGAGGCGCTGTGATAGACACCTCCGGGCAGGTCAACATTTCCGGGGTCCTGGAATTGTGGCGCAGCGACCTGGTTGGAATAAAACGTTCCGAAGTTGGTCGTCCCGGGAGTTGCCGTGTCAAAATAGCCGAACTGGGCCGGATCGGCAGGGTTGCGGCCATAGGAACAGTAAAATACCTGGGGCGGATAGGTTGGCGCCAGCTGGTCCACCACTGTTCCCAGCGCATTAAACAGACCGAGGTATTCACCCTGTTTGCCGAGCTTGAAATTTGAGTGAATCTGTCGGGCCGGACCGGCGGGAGCGTTGGCTTCGTCCCGGTCATCACACAACACCAACAGGTATCCGTTGGCGGGGATGGTCGTGTTGGCGGGAAAATACCATTTGGTGGGCCGGGTGGAATCATCGGTCAGGGACCAGCCGGTGAGATCCACCGGTGATCCCCCATTGTTATAGAGTTCCACCCAATCGACAAAGGCCGAAGGCTGGTCATAGTTGCCTTCCTCACCTTGCGGCGCCGCGAAAGTGTTGGTGATGAGACCTTCATCGACCACCCCACCGGACGGCTCGTAACGGCCCACGAAATATTGCCAAGGGCCATTGGCGTTGCCATACACGAGAAATAATTTGTAGGGCACGGAATTGGAAGCCATCCATAGTCCGCAGTTGATTTTGAATTCCGGCGTAGGGAGATGCAGGGTAATTTGCTCCGGCGCCGCCAGGGTGGAAGGCTGTTCGGCATTATGCACCTGGAAGGCCAGAACATTCCGGCCCGGAACCAGCCAGTTGGAGGCCGGGCCGAGATTATATTGCGCGAGGCCGAAAGTGACATTGCCGGCCGCCTGGCTGGCATACACAAAGCGGTTCGGCGGCCCGCAATTGGCGCGGACAACTTCGCGCCCGTTAAGATACGCCACAAAACCGTCGTTGCAGTCCATGGGCAGGTTCAACTGGTTCGAGGAGGCGGCCTCCTCAGCCGTGACCTGGAATTCTTTCCGGAGATACAGCGATGGCGCCTGGTTCGACATCGCACCAGTCAAATCCGTTGACAGACCGGTGAAGCCATAGCCGGCCGGAAGATTTCCGGTACTCCAGCCGCTGTCCACGTATTCCGGAGCCTGCCAGGGCACACCACTGCCCAGGTGCGCCACACCATTCGTTGACCACGACAATCGGCGGTCACTGGAACCCGCCATCAATTCGTTGATTACCACTCCTGCTTGTGCTTGAAAAAACAGACCGAAGGCCATCAAGGAAAAGAGGAACTTCATTTACAAACAGTAAAACAAAAAGAGACTAATGTCTAACCGTGATTTCCAATTCTATCCTGATGCTTTGGATTCGGCCGGCGGAACGACCGTGTCTCGCGTGATCCGGCCCTGAAATCTGAATTCCGATTGCAAGGCGTCCCTACATGATCTTGAGCTTGGGCAAATCCTGGGAATCGACCAGGCCGACCGGCTCCCGCCTGGTGTTGACCACGATCAAATCATCAATGTTCCGCTCGTTGAAGATTTTCAGCGCTTCGACGGCCAGGGCATCCTCGCAGATGCAGATGGGATTCGGGGTCATCACCTTTTTTAATGGCTGCCCGAGGAGATTCTGGTCCCGGGCCATGTGCCGGCGGAAGTCGCCATCGGTGAAAACGCCGACGAGCTTGCCGCGCGCATTCACAATGCTCAGGCTGCCGGATTTGGCATGCGTCATCACGAGCAATGCCTCCTTCACGACCAGGTCCTCCCGCGCGATGGCGTTGCGCTCGCCGGTGCGCATGATGTCGCCAACGCGCAGCAGCATGGCGCGACCGATGGCGCCGGAAGGATGATACTTCGCGAAATCGCTTTGCTTGAACCCGCGTGCCTGCAATACCGCCATCGCCAGCGCATCGCCCAGGACCAGCATGGCCGTCGTGCTGGCCGTCGGCGCCAGGTTGAACGGGCAGGCTTCCTGCGGCACATGCACGTTGAGCGTCAGGTCACTGTGGCGGGCAAGCGATGACCTGGCATTGCCGGTCAACGAAATGATTTTGACCGAAAACCGCTTCAACGCCGGCAGCAGGTTGAGCAGTTCCTCCGATTCACCGGAATAGCTCAGGGCCAGAATCACGTCACCGTCGTTGACGATGCCGAGGTCTCCGTGCAGCGCATCCACGCTGTTGAGGACGACGCTCGTCGAACCGGTGCTGGTCAGGGTGGCGGCAATCTTCTGCCCGATGTTGCCGGATTTGCCGATGCCGATGATGACGATTTTTCCGCGCTGCCGGAGCGCAGCAATGATGAGTTCCACGGCGCGGTCGAAGGAGACGTTCAGTTGCGCGCGCACGGCCTTGAGTGCCGCGAGTTCAATGTCGAACACTTTGCGGGCATGATTGAGATGGCTCACGTCCGGGAGTCTGTCATGAGTACACGGCACTTTCAACCGCGTTTCGACCCGTCGGACGCGGGAAAATGTATTACCGCAATTTCGCGGCGTTTGAGCGGCTTGCCGCAGCGGAAATCACTTGCTGGCTTGAAACTGCTGCGTCACCCGGTCCAGACGCCGGTTGTCGTCGCGAATCCGGGCGGCCAGCGTCCGGGCGGTGGCCTGGAGAAAAGGCGTCGCCAGCGCCGGCGCCTCCCGGGTCAGCCGGTCAAACGCCACATCGGTCATCTTCAGCACGACGCTGTCCGCATTGGCAAGGACATCGGCCGACCGTGGACCGCGATCGAAGAGCGACATGTCGCCGAAGAAATCGCCGGGGCCGAACGTGGCCAGGATGGTTTCCTTTTCCCCGACCATCACGCGCGCCCGCAACTCACCATGCAGGATGAAATACATGCCGTCGCCCGTGTCGCCCTGTTTCACCACCGCCATCCATTGTGGCACCTTCTGCACCTCCATGAATTCCATCAGGCGGTCGAGCTGGGCGTCATTCAATTGCGCCAGGATTTTAATGCGCCGCAACGAGCCGGGTTTGATGCCCAAACGGGAATCGCTGGCGGAAGCGGGAACGATTTCCTGATTGAAATACGCCTGAAGTTCCTGGATTTCCGTGGCGCGCCGCCAGCTGTTATCAGGACGGGCAAAGACCCAGGTATCGGCCAGAACACGCTCGTCACTGATCCAGCCGATCAATGTGGTCAGGTCCACGGGCCCATAAGGGGCGTCGTCGATGCCCCAGATGAAAAATTCGTGAGCGCTGTCCTGCGGCTCCATGGTGCCATCCTACCATCCTTCTGGAATTTTTGGGAAGCAAAAAATGTCCCGGTAAGGCGGGCAGTCCCCTGCCCGCCGCGCATCCGTACAGTTGCGGCCGCACGGAGTGACGCGCCCTACCCGTGCGCCATTGCTTCTCCCTCCACGGCGGAGGCTATTTCGCCTGGGCGAAGAGCATCAATACGCGTGGACCGCGGTCGGTCATCAATTGATAGCACTCCTCCTGCGGACCATGGGGAACGGCCAGGCCGTCACAATGTTTGTCGCGCACCGGCTGGCCGTCCACCAGCAGCATGTAATGGTGCATGCGGCCGCATTGCAGATGATGCAGGGTGGCGTGCCAGGCATCCAGCACGCCGTCCCGGGTCAACGGCACTTTCTGCCAGTTCGTAAACGTGCCCACGATTTCAACCGACGCCGGCGGCGCGGTCTGGCCATCCGGCAAACGCCAGCGGAAGATCCGGCTGTAAAACTGCCGCCGTTCCGCGGGATTTTGCGCCGGGGCAACCATGCCCGGATTCTTTTCCGGCAGGACGGCGCGATTCTTTGGCGGCAGGACCGGACCACCTTTTTGTGGTGTGAACGAACCGCCGTTCACCGGCGGTTTCCTTAAAAAGGCATTCCCAAAATCGTTGGACATAAAACTGATTCGACGATGGAAAGTACACGCACTTTGGGTCCGACTCAAGTGGCGTACATCATTTGAAGCGGTTGAAACTATTCCGTATTCGGATACGAGCCGAGGATTTTGACGAAGTTGCAATGCCGGCCCAGGTCCTGGATGGCCCTCATGACCTTGCGGTCCTCGATGTGACCGTCGCAATCGATGAAGAAGAAATATTCCCACGCCTTCCGTTTGCTCGGGCGCGATTCAATTTTCGTCATGTTGATTTTATTATGGCGGAAGGCGGCAATGGCCTCGTGCAAAGCGCCGGATTTGTCGGCGACACTGATCAACAGGCTGGTGCGGTCGTCACCGGTGGGGGGTCCGCATTGGCGGCCGAGCACCAGAAAACGCGTCGCGTTGGCTGCATTATCTTGAATGTCCTGTTCCAGCAGCTCGAGGCGGTACTTTGTGGCGGCCAGGATGCCGGTGATGGCCGCGGCCTTTCCGCTGAGTTTGGCGCCTCTGGCCGTTGGGTGGGCCACGAGCTCGGCGGAACGCGCATTGGACGAAGTTTCAAAAATTTCCGCGCGCGGCAGGTTTTTTTGCACCCAGGAACGGCATTGGGCCAGGGCCTGGGGATGAGCATAAAGACGTTGGATGTCCCCGCCCTTGCCGTTGCCGGCGAGACAATATTGGATCGGCAAAACAATTTGGGCCACGATTTTCAGGTCACTGTCCACGAACATGTCGAGCGTGTGCGTCACCACACCTTCCGTGGTGTTCTCCACCGGCACGACTCCATAATCCGCACTCTTTTTGCTGACTTCCGAGAATACATCGGCAATGGTTTTTTGCGAAGCGTAACGCAGGCTGGAACCGAACTTTTGAATGGCCGCCTGATGCGTGAACGTCGCCTCCGGCCCGAGGTAGGCGATGGTCATCGTCTTTTCCAGGGCCAGCGCGCTGGACATGATTTCGCGATAAACGGCGCGCAACTGGTCCTCGGTCATCGGTCCCTGGTTGAGTTCACAGATCCGCTCGAACACGGCGCGTTCGCGGTGCGGTGCGTAAATCTCCTCGCCTGCCTTGAGCTTCATGTCACCGATGGCGAGGACATGCTGCGTGCGCTCGTTGAGCAACCGGACGATTTGCGCGTCCAGCCGGTCAATGGCCTTGCGATGCTTCGGAATACTCACAACGTCAGCAGCATGCCGCAGGGAAATTGAAGAATCAAATCCGTTTCGCATGAATCCCGGCTTGTTTATGGCCCGGAGCGAGGATAAACACAGGGCCAGAATGAAAGTCCCGGAACACTCCGTCCACCATCCCGGTGGGGCGAGCGTCCTCGCGAGCCGTCACCGCCACGCTGCGATGCGTCAGGGCCGGCTCGTCAGTAGCCTCGCCGCACCAAGATGAGCCGCAACCAATCATCCAATCTCAGTGGTTCTTGCTGGCAGCGTTGGTTGAAACGATTGCTCTGCGCGTTCGCCGGAATTTTTTTGATGGACGTTGCGATCGCAACTGCCCAACCGGCTGTCCCAACGGAAAAGTCCATGAGGCAGTGGACGAATGGACCCTGGACCGATCCGCATTTCTTCCCCGTCGCAGTCTGGCTCCAGGACCCGTCCTATGCGGACCAGTATCGCCGGGCCGGCATCAATACCTATGTCGGTTTGTGGGAAGGACCAACGGAAGACCAGTTGGCGGCACTTAAAAAAGCCGGGATGTGCATCGTTTGCGGACTGAATGAAACCGGCCGGCAACACCTCGGCGATCCTGCCATCATCGCCTGGATGCACGGCGATGAACCCGACAACGGGCGATCGTGGGGCGCGAGGTTTGGTTTGGGCTCGCCCATTCCACCGGCGCAAATTATTGAGGATTTCCGGCGGATGAAGGCCGTGGATTCCTCGCGCCCGATACTCTTGAATCTCGGCCAGGGGGTGGCCTGGGACGGCTGGTACGGCCGCGGCAAACGGAACCATCACCCCGAAGACTATCCCGAATATCTCAAAGGCTGCGACATCGCGTCATTCGACATTTACCCGGTGAACCACCAGGACCGCGAGGTGAGCGGCAACATTTGGTTCGTCGCGAACGGCGTGGACCGGTTGGTCCAGTGGAGCCAGGGCGAAAAACCGGTCTGGAACTGCATCGAATGCACCGCCATTGCCAATCCGGAACACAAACCCACGCCAGAACAGGTCCGCGCCGAAGTTTGGATGTCGCTCATCCACGGTTCGCGCGGTTTGATTTACTTCGTCCATCAATTCAAACCCAAATCCGACAATGCCGCATTGTTGCACGATCCGGAGATGCTCGCCGCCGTCACCCAAATCAATCGGCAAATCACCGAACTGGCACCGGTGCTGAACAGTCCCACCCTCCGCGATGCCGCAACAGTTCAATCGGAAAACCCGGACGTGCCGGTGGCGACGATGGTCAAACAATTCGGTGGGGCCACATATCTTTTTGCCGTGAGCATGCGCAACGGTGTGACTAAGACGACATTCACCTTGGTCAATGCCGCGGGCGGCAACGCCGTGGAAGTGCTTGGGGAAAACCGGACCCTCACCGCCATGAATGGTTTATTCCGTGACCACTTTGATCCCTGGGCCGTCCATCTTTACAAACTGTCACCGCCGGTGACGCCCCGTTGAACTGGCCTGACCATCTTCGACGGCCCTTTGACGGTGGTATGAAGTACGGTTAACGGACTCAAACTCCATCGTCGCTGCGACATTTTTCCAAGCTGCTCCGTATTTGACGTGAAATCGCAATGCGGATTGGTATCCTCACCGCCGTGACGATTCCGCGTCCCTTCCTTGCTGCCGCCCCCCGGGTGCGATGGCTGCGGGCGGTTTTACTCGGTTCCACCCTGCTCGGCATGTTGTCCTGCATCCCGCTCTGGCTGGCCACGCGCGAGTACCCGCTAATACCCATTTTTGCCCTGAGACCGGTGGTACCACCGGCTTTTGGCCCGTTGTTCCTGGTCATCACGTTATTTTCCCTGATGGTGGCGGCATGGTTTTTCCGGCCGGCCATCATCTTTTTTCTGGCGGCAACTTTATACCTTTATGGCTGCGATCAAAACCGCGGACAACCCTGGATGTACCTGTACTGGGTGATGCTCCTGTTGAACTTGTTGCCGGAACGAACCGCCCTCGCCGCCTGTCGCCTCGCACTTGCCCTCGTCTATTTGTGGGCGGGCATCCAGAAATTGAACGTCCTCTTTTTCCAGGCCATGACCCCTTGGTTCATCCAGCCGGCCATCGGCTGGGGATTGCCGGAGGTGGTCGTTGCCGGTTTGCGCGTGGGCGTGTGGCTGACTCCACTTTGGGAAATATTCATCGGGGTGGGCTTGTGGTTTCCCCAAACCCGCCGGGTCGCCATTGCCACCGCCGCCGTGTTGCACGGGGCGGCGCTGGTGTTTCTCGGGCCGCTCGGGCACAACGTCAACCTCGTGGTCTGGCCCTGGAACATCGCCATGATCGCCCTGCTCCTCGCCCTGTTTGGCGCGAAGCAATGTGACGGCCTGCCGCAAACCTTGCGTGACCTGCGCCGCTCGTGGAGCGGCACGCTGATGGTGGGGTTGTTCGGCCTGTTGCCGGCCTTGAGTTACTTCGGCTGGTGGGATTCATATTTTTCATTCGCGCTCTATTCCGCCAACCTGTCACGGGCCGACCTGTATGTGACCCGGTCATTTCGCGACCGTCTTCCGTCGCGCTTGCAGATCTACGTCGATCCGGTGGAAAATTTTAATCCCGCGTTCCAGTTGCCGTTTGTCTTTCAACATCCGCGCTGGGCGGCGGCGGAACTGGGCACGCCGCAACTGCCCGAACCTCGCGGTTACGCCGTCATGTTCCGGCACATCGCCGCCTTCGCCACGAATGACGATGACTGCCGGATGATCGTTGAGACCCGCGATGGAAAAATTCTGCTCTACCGGCCCGGCCATTCCGACCCCGTCGTTCTTAAACCATAAAATCTTTATCAAGCCTCCGCACCTCACATTTTCCATAATTGGTGTATCTTCATGCCATGCGTTATCTCGTCAAAGCCCGTTTGAAACCCGGACAGGAAAAGCCCCTGCGCCAGGCCATCGCCGACGGCACACTCGGCCTGGGTTCGATTGCCGGCGACGAATATATTTACGACCTGGAGCAGGCCCGTGTCGGTGACGACGCCGTCGCGCACTGGGTGGAAACCTGCTTCTGCGCCACGCCACTGGCCGAGGAACGGCCGTACTGGGAGAAATACTTCGAGTTGTTGAGCGTCAAGGACGCGCACAACCGCAAAAACTGCCGGCACGAGAATGGCGCCGAACCGTGGGCGTGCTGTAACTGCGATTGCACGAAGCGCCTCGAAGCACGCTTGCAGCAACAGGGCAAACCATTTTTGCAGACGCTTCCGGACGCAAAATGAAGACGGGACAAGTGATGCCAAGGCCGCTTGAATCCGCATAACGGCAGGGCGCGCCGCTTCGCGCCCTGGCGACGAGGCTTTCGTCAGTCTCCGAAATTATGTCCATAACGGTTTAGACCGGTTTCGCAGCCAATTGTGACAATTTAGCCGGAATACCATCCCCCTTATCCATTTAACACCTTCGCATGAACCTCTGCAGTCTTTTCCCCAAATTCGCGAGATTTTTCTTCCATGCCTGCCTCGTCATTTTTCGCCGGCTTCGAGCGTCGCCACTTTTTGCAAGCGTCGCAGGTGTCTTGCCGCCTGGCTAAACCGGGCGGCCAGAAAGGTTTGAATCAAATCCCATGCCAGTTCGGGGCCTTCAATCCGTCCGCCTAGACAAATCATGTTCAGGTTGTCGTCCTCGACCCCTTGCCGCGCGGAAAAATGATCTTCAATCAGGCAGGCCCGCACCCCTTTGATTTTGTTTGCGCACACGGTCGCGCCAACACCACTGCCGCAAATGGCGATGCCCCGCTCCACTTTCCCGGCGGCCACCGCCTCGCTCAGGGGAATGACGTAGTCGGGATAATCATCGTCGGACGTCAATCGGTGGGCGCCAAAATCCATAACCTCGTGGCCCGCCGCGCGAAGCCTGGGAACCAGTTGTTCCTTCAATTCAAAACCGCCGTGATCGGTTGCAATGCCTATGCGCATATCGTCAGGAAAATATAAAACTGTTTCGGTGAAAGCTTGAACAAAATTGTGACGGTTTGTATCACCTCAAAATCCAGCGAGCACAATCTTGCCAATCGCTTTTCCGCTTTCAACCAGCGCATGGGCTTTCTTCATATTCGCGGCGTTGATGGCGCCGAGATTTGTCTGCATCGTGCTGACGATCCGACCGGCATCCACCAGCGCGGCGACTTCGTTCAACAAGCGGCCTTGCTCGCCCATGTCGGCCGTTTCATACCGCGAGCGCGTGAACATGAATTCCCAATGCAGCGAAATGCTCTTGGGTTTGAGTTTGACGATGTCCAGCGGACGCGCCGGGTTTTCAATCAAGGCCATCGCGCTTTGCGGCGCCATGGCCTCGATGATCTCGTCAAAATGGTCTTCCACCTTGGTCAAGGCCAGAACGTAATTCACGCCGCCGGACAAAATTTCTTTAACCTGCTTCGCCAGCGGCTGGCGATGATCAACGACATGATGCGCACCCATGCGCTGGCACCATTGGACGGTTTCCGGACGGGACGCGGTGGCAATGATTTTGAGGCGGGGGAGCTGTCGCGCCAGTTGCGTGGCGATGGAACCGACGCCGCCCGCCCCGCCCACAATCAGCAACGCACCTTCCGTCGATTCATCGAGACGCAGCCGGTCAAACAACATTTCCCAAGCGGTGATGGTGGTGAGGGGCAGTGCGGCGGCCTCGGCAAAACCGAGCGTGCGAGGTTTGCGGCCAACAATTCTTTCGTCAACACACTGCAGCTCGGCGTAAGACCCGGCGCGGTCAACCGAACCGGCATAATAAACCTCATCACCCGGCCGAAAGAGCGTCACCGCGTTTCCAACTTCCTTCACGATGCCGGCGGCGTCCCAGCCGAGGATTTGCAGCTGGCCATCCGGCCTGCCCGGACCGCCGCCCGCGCGAATCTTGGTATCCACCGGATTCACGGAAATCGCACGCACCTCAACCAGCAGGTCGCGCGGCCGCGGCTTGGGCGCGTCCACCGGGACATCCACAAAACTTTGCGGGTCTTCAATCGGCAGCGACTGGTAAAAACTGACGGCTTTCATCATGCCTCCTTGTTCGATTAACCGAAAATTGAAATAAAGCCTGAGCGGAAGATTACGCTTCAGAGCAAATTTCTGCAAGCGAGGCCATCTGAGATTTTGCGCCAGGCAGAAATTCCAGTTCCTGCCGCGCCTCGATGATGAGCCAGGGCATGTCGCCGTCGGTGTCCCCAAATAAACGTCGAATGACGTTGGGCATTATTTACTTCGCTGCAGATTCCGCAGGCGGGGCGGATTTGACGTCATTCACCGTCGCCTCTGGCCAGCCGTCGGCATTCCAACGCAGCGGCATGATCGCCAGGGTGGCGCTTCCATTCATTCGAAGGTCACCCTCGAAATCCGACGTGAACCAATTCTTGCCTTCCGCGTTCAATGTCCCCGCGTGTCCGGGCCCGAACAGCGGCCCATTGGTCGTTGCCAGGAACAGACTGCCGCCGGCTTCAAGCATGTCCGAGCCGACCTTGTCCAGATAAGGCCCGGTGATCGTTTTGCTCCGCCCGACGCGGATGTTGTAGGAGCTGTTGGTGCTCTGACAGCATGAACCCCAGTTCACAAACAGATAATAGTGGTCGTCGTGCTTGCACAGATAGGAAGCTTCGATCGAGTCATGGTAAGCCAGGGAATATACCTTTGAATCCCGCGCAATCCGCTTCCCGGTCCGCGAGTCCAACTGAATCAGTTTGATGCCGCTCCAATAAGAACCAAATGTCAGCCACAGGCTGCCGTCGCTGTCTTGGAATATGGACGGGTCAATCGCATTGTATGCATCGCCCTGCTGGCCTTCGTGCGTCTGCACCACGACTCCTTCATCGGTCCAGTGATATGCCGGATCGTTTGGGTCCAGGGTGGGATTGGTGACCAGGCCGATGGCCGAGGTCATTTTTCCCATCGATGAAACTGCATAGTAAAGGAGATACCGGTCGCCCACTTTCATGATGTCGGGTGCCCAGTAAGACATATGACGGTTTTCCGGAACGATTTTGGCAATCCATTCCGGTGCGGTTTGGAACACGGCCGGCCCGCGTTCCCATTTCACCAGATCCTTGGAATGATACGACGGCACGCCGCGGCCCGTGTAAAAGACCCAGTATTCATCCTGGCACTTCACAATATCGGAAGGATCGCGCGTGACAATGCGACGACTCGCCGATTGTTCCAGCGGCAGGACGGGGAACGAACTTCTAGAATCCGGTCTGGCTGAATTGGTCTGCGCGATTGCCGTGGCGGAAAAAGCCAGCGTTCCAAGAAACAACGCCGCCAGCAGCAGGCGGGGACTGAGCGGGTGACTCGGTTTGGAATTCATTCCCGGCAGTGTGGAGTGAATTCCAATGGGATTCAAGGCAACGACGACCGCCAGAACCGCGCACCGGGATCACGTTAAATGGACCGTGCCCCCAAGTGACGAGCGTCGGCAGCGTTGACTGCTTATTTGAACAGGAGGAAACAGAGGAAGCAGAGTTCTTCTCTCCGTTGTCTCCGTTTGCTCCTGTCAAATTTGGCTCAAATATTTGCTCCAGGAAGAATCAACCGGCTGACGCCGTCGGTGACTTTTATTTCGTGGAAATTGATTAGTAATCCGAGTGGAACATCCAGCAGTTTCATGTAGCTGAGAAGCTGCGCTTTATGGATGGGCAGAATCTTCTCCACTGCCTTGGCCTCCACCAGCAGACACCCTTCAACCAATACGTCGAACCGCAACGGTTCCTCACGGGTGGCTCCTTTGTATTCGATGAGAACTGATTTCTGGCTGGTGCATGCCAAACCGCGCAATCCAAGCTCCCGCAAAAGACACCATTCGTAGATGGACTCGATCAGTCCCGGCCCTTTATCCCGATGCACTTCGATGGCGGCAGCAATTATCGTTTCCGTCAAGCCCGTCGCCTTCTGAAATAACGGATGCATAGTGAGGCTGCCAAGTTAAACAGGAGTTCAATAAAGGCAAAGGCTTAAACAGGAGGCAACAGAGAGAACGGAGATTTGGATTTCTGTTTTCTCTGTTTCCTCAGTTTGCTCCTGTTCAACTCCGGCACAGGTCTGTTCTTGTGAACAAAACATCCAAGAGGAGGCAACGGAGTGAACGGAGTTTTTAATTCCCATTTCTGTTTTCTCTGTTTCCTCTGTTTTCTCCTGTTCAATTCCGGCACAGGTCTGTCCTTGTGAACAAAACATCCAACAGGAGGCAACGGAGTGAACGGAGTTTTTTAATTTCCCATTTCTGTTTCCTCTGTTTCCTCTGTTTTCTCCTGTTAAATCTGCTTTTCCCGGAGGTCGCGAGATCATGGTGGCCTGTGCGGCACGCACTCTAAACCCGAAGTGAGCCGCGGAAACCCCGGCCGCTATAGTACGACTCCGCACCGTTGTGACCCACGAAGACGCGGCCGTAGCGGCGATCACAATAGAGCGCGCCGCCGAGTTTTCGGATGTCTGCCGGTGTTTTTACCCAGCTCGACCGCTTGGTGTCGAACTCTCCCAGTTTTTGTAGTTCGAAATATTGTTCTTCCGTTAAAACCTCAACGCCCATGGCTGCGGCCATATCCATGATGCTGCTCTTGGGTTTATGTTCCTTCCGGGAATCCAGCGCTTCACGGTCGTAGCAAAGACTGACGCGGCCTTCAGGGGTTTGCTCGGAGCAATCGAAGAAAATGTATTCGCCCGTCTTTTTGTCCTGCCCCACCACATCCGGTTCACCGCCGGTGCGTTCCATTTCATTGAGCGACCACAATTTTGCCGCATTGGCTTCCAGCGTGGCCTGCACCTTGGCCCAATCCAGACCTTTATGGCGTTTCAGGTTCTTCTCAAACCGGGCTTTCAATCCGCGGAGCAGTTCTCCCTTTTGTTTCGGGGACAACTCCTTTTTATTGCTCTTCTTGTTGTTCATAGTTTGGACGTCCGCCAGCGCATGGGCTTCATGTTCAAATATTTAATGAGAGAATAGCATTCCTCTAAAAAACAGATAATTTTTTCTTGCAATCTCTGATTGTAAGCTTACAATAGCTTACATGAAAGTTGATTTAGCCGCCTCGATGGGACAGCGACTGCGCGAAATGCGCGAACGCGCCGGGCTCTCTCTCCGCGAAGTCGCAAAAGCAGCCAAGATTTCGGCTCCATTTCTTTCCGACGTGGAGCTGGGCCGCCGCTTCCCGACGAACGAAACCCTGGCTCTAATCGCTCAGAAGCTGCGCGTTTCTGCCGACGAAATAAAGAAGCACGACCACCGCTCCGCCTTGGCTGACCTCAAGCGTCTAGCGGAAGGCAGCCCCAGCCTCGGCGCCGCCTTGCGTGCTCTCATCGACCAGGTCCAGTCCGGCAACCTGACTCCAGACGAGCTCGCAGCGAAGTTACGCAGAGTCGACAAAACCAAGTGACCGGCTCAGCTAATAACTTACTCTTCAAAGATGAGCAAACCCGGCAAAAAGAAAAATCGTTCCCTGCAAGAGATTGAGCAGGGCGAGCTCGTAAACACCAGCAAGATGAGCGTTCCTTACAGGATTGTCCACGGCTGGGACCTCAAGTCCTCCCTTGAGTGCGACACCCTCTGGAAGCAGGGCTGGCTTGCGCTCCTCAACCAGATCCAGCAGGCCGAGCAGGACGAGACCAAGCAGGATGAAATCCTCGCCTCGATCTCGACCGAGGACATTCGCTGGGACTGGTTCCAAAAGGCGGTCGACTACAGCACGGACGAATACGAGTGGTTCCACCTCTATGCTGACGGAAAACCGCAGGCCGCCTGCCTAATCTATCATCCGGAAGAGAGTGCCCTGGAGCCCGGCAATATCTTTTACGTCGAATTCGTCGCGGTGGCACCTTGGAACCGCACCTGTGACCTCCGCCCCCGCGAGTTTCGTAGCTTGGGCGAGATCATCCTCCGCGCCGCGCAACGCTTCGCCGTGAAAGAGCTCAAACTCCGTCCGGGCTTTTGCCTGCATTCGCTCCCGAAGGCGGAGGGATTCTATATGAAACTCAAGATGGTGAAGGTAAGCGGCAAGGAGGACGCACAGTCACTAGCCTATTTCGAACTCCCGCAAGCCCTCGCCATCAAGCTAATGGAGGCCAACTGATATGAACACCCACTACGAAGACTGGTCGGATTTCACGCACACGACACGGACGTCGAAGGTCAGCTCGCAAGAGCTGTTCGAGCGTTACCGCGAATTCCAGAGTTTCATAGCCGGGCTTTCCCGCAAAGAGCTGGTCGCCCGCAGTTGGCTAAAGACCGTGGACGACGACTCGGCATTGGCG
>Ga0265336_10000404_pt1 | contig 27102 bp, 31 predicted proteins | sample 42119metaG_FD_193583 | JGI IMG/M metagenome (GOLD analysis project Ga0265336, IMG submission 193583) | Rhizosphere microbial communities from Carex aquatilis grown in University of Washington, Seatle, WA, United States - 4-21-19 metaG | ecosystem: Host-associated > Plants > Roots > Rhizosphere...
CAATGTCATCTCTTCAATTTATGTCCAGGTTCAATGGAATAATGGACCCACAGTTGCCAACAACCCCAGTGCCACCCAGTTGGTTGCCGCCTGGAACAGCGTTCCCGCAGCAGTCGCCATTGCCACAGTCTCCATCACCGGACTTGCCACCAGACTCCAGTACATCACAGGAGCCCGATTCCTCGCCAACGGAGGAGACACCGCCCCCACCGACGGAACCGGTGGAGTAGTATCGGGACTGACATTTACACGTAGCACGATTAATCCCATTGCAGGACTGGCCAGTTTTCTCTTAGTGAAAGACGGAGTGAGTCGAGAAGGGGAAGGGGTCAGCACCGACTTTACCGTAAACAATTTAGATAAGGGTAAACCACTTCAAGTATCCTTTTCATATGATGGAACAGGTGGTATGGCGTTTGGCAGCGCCTCTGATATAACAGTTTGGATTTACGACATCACCAATGCAGTATTAATTCCAGTTACCCCGAAGTATACTCTGGATGGTCCTGGTAGTACGATTGTAACTTTTACAGCAGTCTTTACCGCTTCGACAACGAGTACGATGTATCGTTTGATCTTTCACATATCCACCCCAAGTACGGCGACATGGAGTTTCCAGTTTGATGAAGTGAATGTGACGGACCAAGTTAGCACAAAAACCTTGGCCGTCGAATCACTCGTCCTGCCTCTTCAAAAAGTAAGTGGGGCCGTCACTGACCATATGTGTGTCATGTGGCGGGATGGCGCTAATCAATGGGTTCCTGCCACGATTGCAGGAGCCGCGATTCCCGTATTTGGCGAAGATTTTACGCAACTCGGATTTGCGACAAATATCGTTGGGGGTCTTGCCGATATCTACATCCGGGGAGCAATGGATGGATTTAGTTTTGGTCCATTTACGGGATACGAACAGTATATAGACAATGTGGCTGGCGGAATCTCGCCTCTTCCGTCTCCGTTCACTGATACCTATGTGGCAGTCGGAATGGCCATCGGTTCAACGATTTTAAATGTGCAATTCGATGTTCATGTCGATCTGATTGCAGATGCTTCTGGTACACCGTTAAAAGGCGGACTGTTATCCAATAGCGCTATCAATGACGGGACCGGCGACCAAGTTTTGTCGGTTGGTGGAGATGGAAACGTCTTAGTCGCCCGCTCTGCTTCTACTCTCGGACTTGCCTGGTTGCCCGCTATTGTAACGTCGGCACCATTTACTTATACAACGGCCACCCGGACTTTGACAGCCGCGACCGCAACCAATTCAGTTGCCGGATTTTTGTCAGCTGCCGACCATACAACATTCGCAAATCAGGTGAATGTCACGATCGGCACAGCGAATGGTCTGAGTATCACCGCTGGACAGGTTCTTTCACTAGCCGCAGCGACCAATTCGGTTCCGGGTGCTTTGACCGCAGCCGATCACACAACCTATAGTGGATATGCCGCTACAATCGCTTTAAAAGCCCCTCTGGCGAGTCCCACATTCACTGGTGGAGTTATTATCTCCACGACAACGGGAGCTTTGACCCTTCCGAAGTTGACCACAACGCAAGAAACAGCTTTAACTGCCGTAGAAGGGATGTTGATTTATAATACCACTCTCCATAAGATGCGGATACGAACCGCCTCTGCATGGGAAACAGTCACTAGTGTATAAGGAGAATTAAATGTCCTATGACAATGGCTTATATGTACCTTACGATGATTTACGATTCAACACTTTTACACAACAACTAGAGTATAACTCTGGGAATCAGGTATGGTTGCCTGTTCCTCCGGGTGGCACGGCGCCGAGTTCGGCGAATGTTCCTCTGACTGTTGTATTACGTGACGCTTCTGGTAATTTCAGTGCTGGTACTATTACAGCGAAAATGAAAGGAACGACAACCAACGATAATGCTCCTGCCGGAGACATTGGCGAGTATGTTGCCTCCGTTGCAACTTCCGTTCTATTGCCCACGGGAAGTTATTCAGATGTGACCTCTATTGCGCTAACGGCTGGTGACTGGGACGTTTCAGTTATGGCTACACTACATCCCAATGATTCGATTATTTCCGACTATATCATCGGAGCTAGTGTGACGAGTGGAAATTCTGGGGCTGGATTAGTCGAAGCGGTGAGTAAAATTACCGGCGGTGCTGATGGAACTATTCAAATTGGTGTAAGTCTGCCGGCCATTAGATTTTCTCTTGCCGCTCCCGCAACAGTGTATCTAAAAGAATTTATTGATTGGACAACTGGCGGTGGTCCCTCCATTGTTGGTGGTCTCACAGCTCGCCGAGTTCGCTAATGCTAGCCTTCACTCTGACTGTTGACCAATTGGAATTGTTCTATGAACTCTGTGAAGCAGCTCATGCGGAGACAGAAGAACAGAAGATGGTCATATTGGAAGAGATGGCCAGGGTGGGACAGATCACTAACGTAGTGAAAACAAAGATGGGCAAAGAAGAGTACATAGAACATCTAGCAAAGAATTTTGGTAACGTCTTAGTAGTAAAACCAGGAGAATCACAAAATGGCGACTCAACCCACATCGGCTTCGACACCGAGTTCTAATACCCCTGCTTCTACTCCGGCGGCTGTCCCCGCTGCTAAATCAGCGGCTGTTGATCCCAAATCTGTGGGACAAGTGCCCGTAGCTGCGGATCCCAAGGCGGCGCCTGTTGCAGAAGAAACATTTGACGTACAGGAAAATGGGAAGACAGTTAAAAAAACACGCAAAGAAGTTATTGAAGCCTACCAACTGCGCCAACTGAGCGATAAGAAACGCAGTGAAGCTGATAAAACATTGGCTGAGTATAACAAACTGTTCCAAACCTTAAAGGGCGACCCAATTAAGTTCCTGAAAGCTGCTGGTATTGACTTTGATAACATGGCGACAGGTTATCTATCCAAGAAAGCCGAAGAGGCGATGTTGGATCCAAAAGAAAAGGAAGCCCGCGCTCAGAAAGCAGAATTGGAACAATATAAACGATATGTGGAAGAACAAAAAGCCCAGCAAGAGCAGTCTAAGGCCCGCGCCGCAGTTGAACATGAGCGCTCCAAGATCCATGCGGAAATTGTGGAAGCTATCGAAGCCAATAAAGAATTGGGACTTCCCGTGGATGAGGAAATGGTTATTGCCATCGCCCAGAAAATGATCTTGCAGGATAAGAAACAGAAACCTTTAAATGCCAAAGAAGCCTTACCGGCGGCTTATGCCTCCACCCAGAAATGGTTGCAGGGCATGGCGTCAAAGATGGAAGGCGAGGCCCTCATCAATTGGCTCGGTAAAGACATTGCTTTGAAGATCCGCAAGCATGATCTTTCCCAACTCAAGAAGTCGCGTACCGCGCCCGCCCAAGGTTCATTGGTTAAACCCAAAGAAGGACAGGCGAAACCGGCGGCGAAACCGTACAAGACTTGGAGTGAATTCAAAGCCGAGAAGTTAGACACTTTACAGTAATAGAAAAAACAGCACCGGGGACCTCAACAGAGTATCCCTCAAACGATACAAGGATGGACCCAGACCGCACCGGTATCCTACCTCAAAATCCTAGGTTGTTGATGTCTTAAAGGTCTACGGACCTAAATCAATAATAGGAGGCCTCTAATGGCCAATAGCGCAGATACATTTACAGTATTACAAGGTAACTTTAAAGAAGTATACGGCGATCTTCATAACCTCATTCCAGATACCGCGAAAATGATGAAGATGATCCCGTACAAGTCCAAAGCGAAGATCGGTAACGAATTCGTTGAAGCCGTTAAACTCACCCATGAACATGGCGTGACGTACTCGGCCACGGACAACAACGCTGGTGCGCTCGTAACTCTCTCGACGCCCATTCCGTTGACGCTCCTCGATGCGAAAGTCACGTCTTCCGTTTTGCTCCTCCGGGCGCAGATCGGTTATGATGCGTTTGCTCGCGCCGAAAGCGGAGACAAAGTTGCTTTCAAAGATGCTTCCGAACTGGTCATCGAAGACCTGCTCGAATCCATCACGAAACGTCTTGAAGTTTGCTTGCTCTACGGTTCTTCTCCGACCGGTATTGGTGGAATTCCCCAGGGTGGAGCTTCTGATAATGGCGCCGGTGTTTCGACGCTTGTTCTGACTCCCGCTCAATGGGCCACCGGCATCTGGGTTGGTTCAGAAAACGCGCAAGTCGATGTGTACCATGGATCGACGAAGTTGAACAGTTCGGCCCCGATGATCGTGACCTCAGTGAATCCCGACACGTACACAATCGTGTTGACGGAAACTGATGCTCCGACCAATACGTCTGCTGCTGCGATCACGACCTATGTGACCTCGAACGCCGATGCGTTCATTGTCTTTACCGGATCCTTTGGTAATGAGATGAGCGGTCTGGATGCCGTGATGTTGAACAACACGACCTTGTGGAACATCAATGCCGCCGCCTATACTCTTTGGCACGCGAACGTCTATGACGCTGGCTCTGCTAACTTGACCATGGGTAAGCTGCAATCCGCAATTCAGAAAGCCGTGCAGAAGGGTCTCGATGGCGATGTGAATGTCATTGTGAACCCCGCGACATGGGCGACCTTGAACACCGACCTCGCAGCTCTTCGCCGCTTTATCGAAGACTCGACGGAAGGCGAACTGGGCGTTGAATCAATTAAGTATCTTTACAGCGGCGGGAAAATGGACATCGTTTCCTACAACCTCTGCAAAGAAGGCGAATGTTTCATTATGCCCAAGAAAGGTGTGAGCCGCATCGGCGCAGCCGACATCGGTTTCAAACTTCCTGGTGGCGATAATGGTTTCCTCCACGTCCCTGACCGGATGGGTTATGAGTTCCGCTTGTTCTCTTCGCAAGCGTTCTTCACCCCGTTCGTTGCCAAACTGGTGAAAATCAAGAACATCGTTAATAGCTAAGCCTTAGCTTCTTAGGGTCCACCCTCTCCTGTCCGTAAAATCGGAATATGTACAATGGCCGGGTGGGCCTTATAGACGTTAAAACGTAACACAATCAAGGAGAACGTAATACAATGAGTTCATGGATGAGGATTTCCGTCCTTTCAGGACGTTCAGGTAATTCAGTAAAAGCATGGTTAAGGCTGTTGTCCGGCTATCAACCAGAGTCGATTCAGCGCGTCGGATCTTTCTTTGAAGATATCGCTGGAGGCGTACACTCGGGCTATCTGACTATGGCTACGAACGCCACACAGGCCGTTTCCAATATTACCTTTTTACTTGTCGCCGCTGGTGACACAGTAACAATCGGTAATACAGTCTTTACAGGTTCAAACAGCCCTACGGGAACCACGCAGTTTCAAACCAATGCGACACCTTCCGCAGCGGCCGATAAAGTAGCAGCGGCCTCTCTCGCTTCTGTTATTATGTTGAATACTACGGCTAATCAGTTGGTCACTTCATCGAATACCGCGAGTACCCCCACAGTCAATTTGGTGGTTAATACTCCGGGCACGATGGGTAACTTCCTCCCAGTGTCAATCTCAGCTCACGGTTCTGTGACCTCTGGGAATGTGCCGGTTAATGCGACCCTCGGCGCGGCTTCGTCTTTCGGAGTCCTCGGCGATACAGCTGTGACGAATACTGGAAATACGGTTATTCATGGGGATCTCGGCGTTTCTCCGGGTTCTTCGATCAGTGGTTTCCCTCCTGGTGTGTATGACGGTTCATTGCACCAAACGGATACCGCTGCCGCGGCTGCCCATACGGCTGCCACTGCTGCTGCTGTTGCCCTTCAAGCGACGGGACCTGGAACGGATATTTCCGCTAGTGATTTAGGCGGATCTACGCGCACTCCTGGTACTTATTCAGCCACAGCCGCAGGAACATGGTCTGCTGGAGCCTTGACTCTCAATGGCGCCGGTACGTACATATTCTTGTTCGGCACGTCTCTCACTCTTCCGGCTAATGCCTCTATTATCTTGAGCGGTGGAGCAACGGCGGATAATGTGTATTTCGTCACTGGTACGACCTTTACCTTTGGTGCGACCAATACCACGTTCGGTAACATATTGGCGGGTACTGCCATCACAACGGCAACTTCGACAGTACACACCGGTCGTTTATTGACGTATGGAGTTTCTGGTACGGCTGTGACCTTCCCGAGTGCTGCGACAATCAATCGTCCTGCAAACGGAACGGCGGTTAGTGGTGGATCGGAAGATGCGGATATATCATTGTATAATGGTATTCGCGCTGGAACGTCCACGTATCCAACCATCTAAATAGTCTGATAGGTTTCGGGGTGAAATCCTACATGCAAAAACCCCACGATTTCCTAGAGGTCTAAATGTCTATACCAGTAACTTTCCACGGAACAGTGTACCAAGTGCCCGTCCAGGGAGACCAGAATTGGGGTCCCCCGTTAACAAGATACCTAGTTGCTTTAGGGACCTACTCACTTACCACAACCGGTGGGGTGTTCTCTCTGTCTGCGGATATTAACTTCGGCCCGACTTTTGGGTTACTCTCCCCATATTTTACCAGCACGTCTCCTCTGCCCGCCACATCGGGTGTCATCCGTTTAGCCAAAACCGATACAATAGATTGGCGCAATAACGCTAATACGGGCGATAACGTATTATCGGTCAATAGCTCCGATCAACTTCTCTATAATGGTGTGCAAGTGCCCACTGGCCTCTCAACTCTGCCGGATGGTCAAATATGGATTGGCGGCGTTTCCAATATGGCGGTTCCCCAGACACTGACAGGGGATGTGACAGTCACCGATGCTGGTGTCACGTCTATTGGAGCCCTCAAGATCACCAATGCTCAGATCTCGGCCTCTGCTGGAATTGTCTATAGCAAATTAAACTTAACGGGCTCAATCGTTAATAACGATATAAATGCCGCCGCAAACATTCTTTATAGTAAATTGGTATTAACCAACTCGATTCTTAATGCTGATATCAATTCAGCAGCAGCCATTGCCTATTCTAAGTTAAATCTGGTGGCTTCCATTGTCAATGCCGATATCGCGTCCGCTGCTGCGATAGCCTACTCCAAATTAGCTTTGACAGGTTCGATCGTAAATGCCGATATTGCCGCTGCCGCTGCCATTGCTTATTCTAAACTTGCGGCTTTGACGATCAATCGAGTCCTGGTTTCTGATGGATCAGGTTTTGTCTCTGCTTCGACTGTCACCACAACCACCCTGGGTTTCCTTGATGCCACTAGTTCTATTCAGACTCAATTAAATAGCAAGCAAGCCACTGGGAACTATATCACAGCCTTGACAGGCGATGTCACGGCGACCGGTCCTGGCAGTGTTGCAGCGACCCTGGCCACAGTTAACAGCAACGTCGGATCCTTTACATGGGCCAATTTCACGGTCAATGGGAAAGGCCTTATAACCGCGGCCAGCAGCAATTCAACGCCCGTTACCTCCCTTACTGGTACAGCCAACGAAATTATCGTATCCTCCAGCACCGGCGCTGTGACCCTTTCTACGCCCCAGGCCATCGGAACTGGATCTAGCCCCTCCTTTGCTGGATTAACGCTTTCTAGCCCCCTTACTGTTCCAAATGGGGGTACTGGGGACAGTTCTCTGACCGCCTATGCCGTTTTGACGGGTGGAACGACCTCCACAGCGCCGATTCAGTCCGTTGCCGGTCTGGGAACGTCGGGTCAAGTTCTCACCTCCAATGGAGCTGGCGCCTTGCCGACATTCCAAGCAGTTACGGGCAGTGGTACGGTTAATGCAGGTACTGCCGATCAGGTAGCCTTTTATGCCACTTCGACCAGTGCTGTTTCTGGCACAAACGCTTTTACTGTGGGTGCTAATGGGCCCAACGGGATCATCACTGGAACGAATACGAATGATAATGCGGCAGCTGGGAAAGTCGGGGAATATATCGAGAGTGTGGGTAGTTTTGCCTCGTTTACTACCGGTACTTTCACCGATGCAACGAGTATTTCCCTCACTGCGGGAGATTGGGATATTTCTGCGGTGGGCATGTATAGTAAAAACGGAGCCACTTTTGCTGTGAGCGCATTTGATATAGAATTAGGCATTGGCACAGCGTCGGGAACTAGCGTAACAGGTACAGTTTTTGGATCAAACTATGTGAATAATGATTCAATACTCAGTGCCAATTTCGATCAGATAGGGTTAGCAATCCCCCCGTGGCGGGCCAGTATTTCGGCAACGACGACATATTATCTGAAAGCGTATATACAGAATTTCACCGCCGGCGCCCCTAAAATTAATTTTAGACTTTCTGCTAGGAGGATCCGTTAATGAGATTCTATACATCAGACGGATGTACTTATTTCGGAATGGATCAAGATACTATTACGAGTCTCCGTACAGAGTTGGGACTAAGCACCGTATTTGTAGATCAAGCTACTTATGATAGTTTTGTCGCAGCTAATAGACCCCATTAAAAGGAAATTATGTCTGTACCTTTAACAATCAACGGTGTTACCTTCAATTATCCCCAAGAATTCGATACTCACTGGGGCCCGACCCTCACGAACTGGTCCATAGCGGTCACGAACGCTTTAAAACCCCTGACGGGCGGATTTCTGACTCTCCCCTTTCCGACTTCTGGTATCGTTTTTCGCAATTCGACCAATACTGCCAATTTGCCCCTTACAGTTAATGGTTCGAATCAGTTAACTTTCAATGGGGTGCCTATCGGCGCCACAGCAGCGTTGACGAATAGCCATATATTTGTCGGAAATGTATCGAACCAGCCCACCGATGTGGTCTTGTCCGGGGACGCGACAATCACAAATACAGGTGTCCTGTCTGTTAATAGTGTGCAAGCCGGTTCTATTACCAATGCCGGGATTAATGCCACTGCCGCGATAGCTTTTAGCAAACTGATTTCGACAACGGCCTATTTCTGGTATGTCGCTAATGGCGCGGGTGTGCTAACACCGATCGGCGTAACCGCAAACAGGGCTGTGGCAACAGATTCCAATGGTCTTCCTGTCGCTTCTGCAACAACCGCGACGGAATTAGGTTACGTGAGTGGTGTTACTTCTGCCATACAGACACAACTCAATGCTATTCCAGTTAATACCCCATCCGGCATCATGGTGGACTTTGCTGGAACTGCTGCCCCTACTGGATGGCTCCTCTGTGATGGTTCAAGTTATTCTACGGGAACGTATCCAGCTTTATTTGCCGCTATTGGATATGCTTGGGGTGGCTCTGGCGCCAACTTCAATGTGCCCAATATGTCCCGGCGTGTATCCGTGGGTTCTGGTGGTTCTGCTACCGGAACTCTGGGTAATACCGTGGGTAGTATCGGTGGGGAAGAAACTCATACTCTCACAACGCCAGAAATTCCCGCTCATAACCATCCGGCTTCCAGTGTCGTCACGGACCCTGGACATTTGCATGGTATCACGGAAGGCGATAATAGCAATGTTAATAATGAGAATTTCACAACTAAGACCGCGACTAATAGCCCCTATTCTCAAAACACGCTGACGGCCGTTACTGGTATTACAGTGGCCACGACCATATCCAACACCGGTGGTGGTGGCTCCCATAACAATATGCAACCAAGTGCAGTTGTCACAAAGATCATAAAAACATAAGGAGAGTAAAATGGATGACACGAATGATATGCGCAATATGATCCTCTCGGATCTGATTGACAAAATGCACAGCCGTATGGCTGACAAGATGTTTCCGGCCGACCCCAACAGCATGGATCAACCTGCCGTTACCGGGGCGAGTCCTACAGCTCTCGCGGACGACAAAGCCATTGATGCAGATGGAGATGTCGAAGGCCCAATGGTGGATGCCGAAATGACAGACGAGGAATTAGACGAGTTAATGAAGCAAGGGAGTTAATATGGCTGTAGATTATACGACTGATGCCCTGATTGCCAATATCAAACGGCGCGTAACACTGCCAGATGCTCAGAACCTGTTCACTCCGGCAGATCTGATTGCATTTGCCAGTGATGAACTGTCCAGTACCATTGAACCCCTGGTCCATTCAGTCCAGCAGGAATACTGGGTTGTGCGGCAGGACATTCCATTGGTTATGAATCAGACAAACTATCTCATTCCCGTCCGCGGGATTGCGAATGGTTTACGTCTGATTACATTGCTCGACATGGGGGGAAACGAGATTATATTCCCTTTACTGCGCCCTGAGATGACCGCCAGTGCCTACAATTGGCTCAGTCCGTATTCGACTGCGACGCTATGCGGTTTTGAACTCGAAGATGACCATATCGTCGTGTTTCCCAGCTCTGTGGTGACAAATCCAACGATGTCGGTGCGGTTTAGATTCGAACGGCAGCCCAGTATTCTATGTGCCACAACCGAAGCTGCGCAAATCACCGCAATCGCGGGAAATGTGGCTACAGTTAACAACATTCCCTCTGATTGGCTAGTCACGGACAAATTCGACATCATTAAAGGGTCTATTGCCTTTGTTTCTCGCGGCGATGACCTGACCGTGACCAATTTAAATGTGGGCACATCACAAATCACCTTCACAAACCCGATTCCGTCTACTGTCGTGGTTGGCGACTGGATTTCTGAGGCCAACACCTCCCCCATTGCTCAAATTCCCTTCCAGATGTTCCCCTACCTGGCCCAGAGCGTCGCTGTTCTAGTCCTGGCCGCCCTCGGGGACTCTCAGGCCCTTACGGACGCAAAGAATTTGAAGGCGCAGATGAAAGAAGACGTGTTAAAACTGCTTCAACCGAGAGATATGGGCAACGTGCAGACTGTCGTTAATAAGGGCGGACTCTTTGAGTCAGGCTCCTATTGGGGATGGACTGGCGGAGGGTGGAACTGGTAATGCAAAAACTGCTCTGTCAGAGATGCAATAAGTACCGGAAAATGGTGCCTTTCGACTACGTGAAGTGCCAAGCCTGTAAACAAATGGAGAAAAAGTTAAACCATGCAAAGTCTCGTCCTCACCGCTAAAGGAATTTACAGCTTTCCGAACCCGTTAGGGACCGTGCCGCAAGGCGCGATGTCCCAGGCCTCCAATTGTATCATTGACCGTGATGATACTGCTGAAACACGCCGCGGCTTGAAACAGTATGGGGCGACTCTCACAGCGCCCTTTCAATCCATGTACAATTTCAATCTGACCCTTATGGGGTGGGATTCTACCAATTTTTGGTATGACTCCGATCATGCGGGCACTTGGGTGATGTTGGCGGGTAACTACTTGCAGCCCACCGGCACGTTCCGTATCAAAAGCGCAGAAGCCTCTGGGAATATGTATTTTGCCACGAGTACCGGAATCATTGGATTGACGGCGCCTAATTCAACCCTCTATCCAGCCGGCGTCCCCTTCCCATTGGATTCTTCCGCGACACTCAATGCTGTTGTTGGCGCATTTTTCACTCCGTCCAACACCATCGGATATCGTTTGACGCTCGGTTACACCGACACCAATAACAATCTCCATTTGTCAGCCCCATCTCAGCGACTGGTTTTAACCAACCCGACGGGCGGTTCGGCCAGCACTGTCACCGTTAAATGGTATATACCGAATACCGCAGTGGCAGGATGGTTCTATCAGTTGTACCGGACTAAAGAAGCGGCCTTTGTGAGCAGCGTGGCCATTGACCCAGGGGACGAAATGTATCTGGTCGTGCAAAAGACCTTGACCTCGACAGATATATCCAATGGGTTCATTACCTATACAGACCAGACCCCTGATGTATTGCTGGGGCAGGTTCTCTATACAAATCCTTCCCAACAGACGATTGCCGGGGCGAACTATGCGCCGCCTCTGGCCAAAGATATCACTTACTATAATGGCAATATGCTCTATGCCAATACCACCACAAAACAGCAGGTCATAATCAATTTCATAACAGTTCCGACGAACGGCGACACCATCACTATCGGCGGTGTCGTTTATACCGCACAAGCCACTGAGAACGCGGCCATCGGACAATTTGAAGCCTTCACTACGGGCACCCCTGCTGAAAATATCGACAATACAGCGAGGTCCCTCGTCCATGTTATCAACACTTACACAGCAAATACTTTTTATTGGGCTATATATACTAGTGGGTATACTTCTCTTCCGGGGCAGATAACCTTACAGGAACGTGGCATCGGCGGTGCGGCGTTTGTTATCACCTCTAGCCACGGGACGGTGTTCAGCCCCCAGATTCCGGCGACGGGTTCGACATACACATCCAGCAACAACGTGAATCCCCATTATATCTATGTTTCCAAAGTGCAGATTCCCGAAGCTGTGCCTTTGGGCAACTTCATCCCCGTCGGAACCTCCGATAAAGCTATTCTCCGAGTTTTGGCCCTCCGCTCCTCCATCTTTGTTTTTAAAGAAGATGGCGTCTATCGCATATTGGGTACGGACATAACCAATTTCAGTGTCTCGCCTTTCGACAGCACTGTTATTCTGACGGCGATTGACTCTGCTGTGCTTTTAAATAACCAAGTGTGGTGCATGACCAATCAAGGCGTCGTCGCGGTCAGCGATTCTGGTGCCACGATCATGTCGCGCCCCATTGAACGGGATCTCCTGACTCTTTCGTCCAAATTGTATACGAATTTCCCGTCCGCTACATTCGGGATTCGCTATGAGTCAGATCGGCACTTCATGTTGGCGCTGCCCACCAACCCGACAGATACTCAGGCGACCCAGATTTATATTTACAACTTCCTCACCCAAACATGGGTGAATTGGCCATTGAATATCACCGCGGGCATTGTCAGTCTGGAACCTGATGATAAACTCTATCTCATGGAACCCGCGAATTCTCTGGTCGTGCAGGAACGGAAGAATTGGACCATATTTGACTACGCCGAATTTGAATATCCGGTTACAGTGGTTAGTGCTATTGGAGCGGTCATTACTCTCGTATCCAATGCAAATGTGACCGTGGGTTCCACTATCTATCAATTGGATGGTCTGGGAAATTTCCTAGGTCAGTCTATTGTTTTAAGTGTCTCGACTAATGGTACGGATATCACAGTCACGGCTCCTAACATCTCATGGGTGGCCGGTGCTGCAACAATATATAACCCCATCCAGGTGGCCCTCCAATATCTACCTATCGGTGGCAACCAGGCTTGGGTTAAACATTTTCAAGACTGTCAGACTTTCTTCCGCGAAGCGAATTTCACGAATTTGCAGATCGGGTTCAGTTCTGATTTCGATGTCTCAACCGAGTATACAACTTTGCTTCCGACCACCGGCAGTGGATTCGGCACAATCCCGTTTGGTCAAGAGCCATTTGGCGGCGAGGCTTTAATTGCTCAAGTTCCGCGGACCTTAGTGCCCCGAAATAAAGCCCGTTGCCATTGGCTGACCCCTTCCATTAACCACTCTGAGGCGCTGTCCAGTTTTGCCTTGACGGGTATCAACCTATTCTATACTTACGTCAGTTCGCGCACACGCTAAATGTATCAGCCCATATTCACTCGTATCTTAAAAGAGGATCTGGGCAAAGACGCCCCCAAGGGGTTGGATCCCATTGTCTATCAGATCAACCTAATGGTCGATTATTTGAAAGCAGCCTTTGCTAAAAGTATTACTATTCAGGATAATCTGATTAATCCTCTAGTTATTCAACAGATCAAATCCACTGGGGTACCAGCTAATGATACGATCTCTTTTTTGGTTTCTCTTCCGTCTGGCTATCAGCCCAAAGGGGTACAGATTTTAAACTGCATCGACTTATCAGGCACAATCGTCGGCGCCGCTGTGACTTGCGAAATGACTCCGGGATTGACCAATGGAAATGTCACTGTGCGCGCAATATATGGTCTCACAGCCGGTCACACGTATCAAATTACGTTTCTAGTCTACTAAGGAACTCCAATGGCTACCGTCGCTAATCAAGAGGATCAAAATAACAACCAACAAAATCAGCAACCGCAAACCGGTGGATCCGGTGGTGCGTCTGGCTCTACCGGTCAAGGACAGGGGGGCTCGGCTTCCGTCGCCCCGGTTTCAAACGTCCAACAAAACGCGGCGCCCCAAGCCAGTCAGGGTTACACTGATGTGGGATCTTATTTGGATGCCAACCAAGCGGGAAGTCAACAACTGGGAAATCAAGTAGCATCTAATTTGACCAATGATTATAACACGACCAAAAGTGGAATTGACACATCGGCCAATTCTTTAATTAATTCCGTAAATCAAGGATATACCCAAGGTAACGATCAACTTATTAATCAAGTTGCCGCGGATCCAACAGCTGCTGCGGCCGACCCCAACCAGACTGCGGCTTTCCAGGCGCAACTCAATGATACCTACAGCGGTCCTAATTCATGGGCCGATTACGGTACACAACAAGGGAATGTCGCCACTGCTCAACAGAACGCAAATTTAGTAAATACGCCAGGCGGTCTCAATGTCCTAACTCAGCAAGTGGAACAACCCTCTACGTCCGCGGGTTCTAACCAATTGGATACTCTTCTTTTGGGCGGAAATCCAGGGGCAATGCAGAATGTGCAAAATGCGGCAACCCCATTTAATGATTTAGGTGCCTATTTGGATAGTCAGAATCAAGCGGCAAATACGGCGATTCAGGGCGGACAGACCGCCGCTCAGACCGCGTCGGCTAATGCTCTTAATGCGTTCACTGGCGCCAACGGTACGCTGACCAATCTCAATAACACCGTCAATAATACCGCCAATACGGACTTAACCAATTCCCAGACACAATATACAAATCTTATGAATATCCTAAATGGCGTGGGAAATAATGGAGGCGTTACTAATGCTTTGGGAGCCATCACAAACCAAAGTGCGAATACAGGGGCGAATCGTGCCGCGGTTGCTAATGCCCTTAGTCAAGAAAACACGACTCTATCTCCAGACCAACTTTCCCAGTTGGGGATGACACAAGATCAATGGAACGGTCTTGTGAATCAGGAACAACAGCTTGCGACTCCGACTTTTGTGGCCAGCCCGTTTCAGGGTAATGGATCTGCCTGGACACAGGGACAACAGGCGCCCCTCTCTCAATTTGTCGGAGGAGCTGCACCGACGGCTGATAATATCAATGCCAGCACGACAGCTACGGCTCCCCAGTATGCTGAAATGGCCGCCATTGAACAACTATTGGGCGGAAAGACGCCACAAGGAAATGCTTTAAATCCGCTGAATTCGGCTATGGCAGGAACAGCCAATTTAAATCCAATGACCTTCAATTATAACAATGCCAATGACTATTTAACTCAATTGGCCCAGTCCCAACATCAACAGGCTCTAGGAACAGCGAACAATGTCGCAGATGCTCAACAGTCGCAACATATTGCATCCTTAAATAAAGGTCTTATGGGTTCCAATTTCGGAAATATTGCAGGAACTATCAGCAATCCCACGTCTTGGTTAGCAAATGCTACAGCAGCTGTTCAAAATAAACCAATTTCGGGAACAAATGTCGTTCCTCAAATAAACAAAAAAGGAATATAATATGGCCGGATTAACTGGTGGTTTAGAATCACTTTTAGGTATCAATACAACAGCCGGGTCTTCACAGATTCAGGACGCGATTAACGCCCTGCAAGCTGTTAATGTACCCAACCTCGCATCCCTAACTCTGCCTGAACTCCAGAAGTATGTGGCCGCTGGGGTCTTGACGCCCCAACAGTATCAATCTATCCAAGAAAATCCCGATGTCTATAATCAAGCTATCCAGTCTTCCCAAGATAACACCGGTAAGAACGCACAGAGTCAGGCTTTACAACAATTGGGTAATGTCGTCCAGAATGGCGGATCTACTCCGATCAATCAGGCGAATTTAGAGAATAACATAAATCAGACGAACCAAGCGATGCAAGCGGCCCGTCAAGGAATCATGGAAAATGCCCAGCAGCAGGGTGTTGCCAACGGCGGACTGAATTTCATTGACCAATTAATGAATGAGCAGAATAACTCAGCCAATGCCCATTCCGGCGCCGTTCAAGCGGGCGCAAATAACGCGAATCTTGCATTAAACGCCATTGCAAACCAAGGTCAAATTGGTGGAACGATGCAGGGACAGGCTAATCAGATGTCTCAAGCGCAAGCCCAGGCCGCTCAACAGATTGCCCAATATAATAGCCAATTACAGAGTCAGGCGAATCAGTATAATACCGCAAATGCCAATTCAGCACAAGCGGCAAACTTGGCCAATGCACAAGGTATATCCAATCAGAATGTGGGAAATACGAATAGTCGCACGATGTACAATGCTCAATTGCCCCAGCAAGTATTCAGCGATCAAATGCAGAAAGCTAGTGGTATGGCGAACGAATATAATACTTCCGCTAATCTGGCCCAGCAACAAGCCGCGAACCAGAATAACTTCACGGGTTCTCTTTTAGGAACTGGTGCGAAACTCGGTGCTGCGTATATGACTGGGGGCGCCTCTCTCGCTGCTCCCGCAGCATCGCAAGCAACAGGAACCAATACCTATGGCAATGATGTCACCAATCCCGGCTACCAACAGAATCAGGGCATTGTCCAACCTTGGGCACACGGTGGCGAGATTCCGGGTTGCTACGCACAGGGTGGCGAGGTCCACGATCACGAAATCTGCATGAAAATTGGTGGAACCGTTCCGGGTCAGGCACAAGTGCCTGGAGACTCTACCCAGAATGACACTGTACCGGCTCGTTTAAGTCCCCATGAAATTGTGCTTCCTAGATCAGTGGCACAAGCGCCCAATGCTCCTCAAGAGGCAGCAAAGTTTGTTGGTGATATCAAAGGTCAACAACCGCCGATGGGTAGCGGAGTCAATGTCGGAAGTTTTGCAGAAATTTTAGCTAAGTTGGAAGCCAATGGACTCGAACTCCGGCTAGCCCCTAAAGGTGGTAAATAATCATGTCTTTCAAACCGAAAAAAGAAAAAATGGCTTTTGGCGGCGAAACAAATCCCAAAAAAGAGACTGTTTCCTCAATGGAAAATAACCCTTCTGCTGGATTTGCCGATGGGGGAGAAGTAAAGCCCAAACCCATCATCGAAGACTCTGTGTTAGAAGGATTTCGCAAGATGCTTTTAGCAAAAAGTGGCGCTGCTGGCAATGATGCCCGCGAAGCCGACACCGCCAATAAAATTGATACCTCTTCTGATACAGCCACTGGGTATGCGCACGGCGGTGATGTACAAGCCAATGACCCCGGTGTTATCCAGGCTGCTTTAAGTGCCCTTAGCAATTCTTTTAACCCAATGGCTCCCGGTCTTGCTCAAGGTGCCGCAAACATGGCGCAAAATCCGACTCAGATGAGCCCAGTGATTAATGCCGCTCTTGGAACGAATCTCCCGACACAGCCGCAAGGCGCCCCTGATATGGGTGAAGGTCCGAATGTCGGAAATATGCAAAATGGGATGGCGCCAACACCAGCGCCGCAAGCCCCGGCCCCTGCTGCCCTTCCTATGGGACAGATGATGCAGAATTTGAATCAGACCCCCTCAACAAACCCTGGTATTTATCAAGGGATCACATCCGATCAACGTGCCCAATTAATGCAGTCCTTATTGGCTAAACAGAAATCTGGTGGAAATCTGGCCGCTCAGGCAGTCGGCGGAATCGGTGATGCAATCGCCAATTCATTCGGTCACGGCGGCGCCCACGCGATGCAGGATACCCAGGATATTGCGTCTAAGAATACCGAGAACCAAATCGGCGTTATGGACACCCAGCGTCAACAGAAAGTGCAGGATCTCCAAGCGAATATTGCGCAACAAGAGGCTGATCCTAATTCTCCGTACAGTACAGGTATGCGGCAGTTCCTGTCTCAGTTAACTGGAAAACCGATGCCCAGTGGTATCAGTGCGGCCATGTTGAAGTCGATATTCCCTGATTATGTCAAAATATTCGACTCTAAGATGCAAGCGGCCTCCGCTACTGCTAACACAAAAGCGGGCATTGCTAAAGATGTGGCAGACAAGGGGATTTTCTCTCGAATTCTCGATTCTTTTGGGGATAACCCAGGTTCGGCGTACCAAGAGGGTCAATTGGGTGGACAAACACCGTCAGCCGCTCCGAGTTCCGCCGGTTGGTCAGTGAAGAGGTAATAACCAATGGAATATACAGTTACCGACCCGCAAGGGAACGAACACGTACTCGAAGGGCCCGCTGGAGCGACTGATGCTGAAATTCTCCAACAGGCGCAGACCTTACTCGCCCCTAGCAAGCTGGAATCCTTCGGTCGGGGTGCTTTAAATAATTTCCCCTTAGCTAATCAGGCTGTTTCAGCTCTTGGCTCCGGGGACTATAGTCAAAATATGAAGGATTTGACAGATAAAGCGGCCGCGGCGAAGCAAGCGAACCCTATCTCCTATGGAGCTGGTGCTGTGACAGGCGCAGTGGCGCCATTGGCCATTCCTGGTGTGGGCGAAGGATTAGAGGCCGCTCCGGTAGCCGGAAATGCGGCTCTAGGGGCTGCAAACGCGATCTCGAATACCGATGTGACACAGGACCCTGGAGAGGCCGTTAAACAGGCCGTTACGGGCGGCACAATCGGTGCTGTGGCGGGCAAACTAGGCTCTGAATTTGCCAATAAGGGTTCTGATGCTCTGGAAACATCCGCGAACGCGAGTGCGGTGCAATCTATGGGCCTCCGCAAAGGTATGCTCGGAATTCCCGATGATGAATTGGATGCCTTGGGTTCCAAGATCCATGAATTGGGATTAGATAAGGGTTCTATTCAGGACCGAGCGGCACAAGTGAATGATTTGGTGGGACAGGTGGGGGCGCAGATTTCGGACATTGGTGCCGGGGCACAACCTTTGGCAGATGCAACACCCTTTATTAACCAACTCCATGAGAAAATAGCGGAATCGTCGGATATCTTTGGTGCGGGGGCGGATCCAGAGGCTCCCTTATATCGAGCAGCCATAGATAAACTATCGAAACCCGGCGTAACATTTGATGAATTACAACAGATCAAACAAGCCATTGGAAAAAGAGCCTTTGATGCCACCGGTCAGGTTAAAAACGATGGTGCGGCAAATATCTATGGTGTCTACAGAGATGCAATGAAATCCATTGTGTCCAGTTCTCCCCAAGAGTATCAAGAAGCCATGCAAAACTATAGCATGCTAAAAGATCTCCAATACGGTCTAAATAGCCAGTTACAGTCCGCACAGGCCTCTGGTATTCAAGCCAAGGGATTCGGCATGGTGGGTAAACTGGCAGGAATGATGGGCGACCATCCGGCGGCCAATGTCGGCGTTGCGGCAGCGTTAGCTCCGGCACATCCTTTTATGGCTATGGGTGCATTAACACCTTTGGTCACAAATCCACAATCTATGAGTGCTGTCGAACGCGGACTGGGTGAAGCATTGCCAAGCATGGCCCGAATAGCCACTGTCGGCGGCACAGACGCCGTGACGGCCCATCTATTGCACACACTCAATTCAAATCCACAATCTTTAGGTAAATTTGCCAAGCCTTTAATGCAAGCAGGACAGACCGGGGGTTCGCAGGGTATCGCGGCGACCCATTTTATCCTGATGCAGACACAGCCCGAGTACAACAAGATGATGATGGAAGGGAGCGATGAAAATGCCAACCAATAAAAGGGACGTTGAACAGTTCTTCACACGTCTAGCCATTTTAGAAACAAAAGTTTCGTCTCTTATGACTTTTCAAAAGTGGCAAATGGCCGTATTGGCGGCTATACTAATGTTGGCGGTAAAAAATTGGGTCAGGTAAGCGAGGATATGATATGGACTACCCTATCTATCCAGAATGTAGGCTTTGCCTTTCGTGCAAAATGAACCGGGTGCCAGATACTCGGGTCGTGAAAAAGAACGGAAAAAGATGGATGATTATTACGTGTCGCTGTTGTAGGATGCAGGATATCGAACCGGCGGGACCACCCATGAAGGTATTCAAAGGGGGGCATTTCATAGATGATACTGAATTTGACGAGAACCACGACTAGCCCCGATGCTTTATTGGGCACCCTTTCCGTAAACAACCTGATGGAGTGTTATACCTTAGAGAACCGGGATCTTTCGATACCCTTGGGGACTTACGAGGTGGAAATCTACGATTCTCCTCACGCCGGACATCTGCTACCAAGGCTGAAAAATGTTCCCGGCAGAGATTTTGTAGAAATCCATTGTGGCAATATTGCCTCAGATAGCAAAGGCTGTATTCTGGTAGGATCGTCACACACCTCAGACATGTTGAATGAATCACGTCTTGCATTTGCCCACCTTTTCCCTCAGATTCAAACTGCGATCGCCAAAGGCGAACCTGTCTCTATTACTGTAGGATAAACGGCACTTCAAAATACTCCTCCGATATACCCCACCCTCCCATTACTTGCCCCCTTCCGCCATAGCCTTTATCAAGGCCTGTACTTCATCCTGTTGTCTCCAGGCATTTAATAAAATAACTATATTTTTGCCTGAAATACCCCCGGCCATACCCGGAATATGTGGGATGGGGCCAATACCCCAATCGGTCAAGGCCACAATCTCCCCTTTATCATTCACCCAGGGTCCGCCACTATTGCCAGGATTGATAAGGGCATCTGTGAGAAGAAACCCTTGGGACTGTCCACTGATAATCCCCTTGGTCACGAACCACTGCATCCCGCCCAGGGCATTGCCTATGGCCGTGATGGGTTCGCCGATTTCGACTTTTTCCTGAAACACTGGAATGTTTTGCACAGGCACAGAACTATCCAAAACCAGAATAAGTAAATCATTTAATTTATTGCCCCCTTCGATGTGCGCCTCGACAACCCTCCCCAATGGATGTGTGTAGACCATAAAATCGTCCTTCTCAGTCTCTGCCATATGGAAACAGGTAAGAACATGAGTCGAATCGAGCAACACACCCGTTCCCGCCCCCATCCCTGTCATCCCCACATTGGTTATAAGAACCGTCATCGACTCTGCCCTTTCCAACATGCTGGGAACCCTGGACACATTAGCATACGCCGCGACACAAAAAGCAATTAAGAGAGAACTGATGATGATTAAGATTCCGGTACGCAGATAGTTCATTAATGGGTCTCCTGTAGGCGTGATATCATAGACTCTAACTCCGCAATCTTCTGTTGCTGCTTTTCCAACACTGTCTCTTCATACGACTTACCCATTTTATAGGTCAGGCGCACTCCGTAGGCGAAATTCTGCTGTCGGCGGCCATCATACATATCAAATAGGGCAATACTGTACTTTTTGGCATCTCGGATGCGCACATTCATGTCCGCGATGATTTTCACCTGATCCATCTGGTTAACCTTATCGGCCATTCCGCTTAATGAGCTATTGGTGGCGTTTATCTGGCTCTGGAGGACCTGATCGCCCGCAACCCGCGCCCCGGTCTCGTTATTTAGCCCTGTGTAAAGACTGCCTATCTCTGCGGTATTGGTATTTACCTGTGTATTGGTCTGCGCTAGGGATTGGTCCAATGCGTACACATTCGAGTTCGTGGTTCCTAGTCCTGTCTGTAGCGCACCGATACTGGCCGCCTGTCCCTGGTCTGATAGGGTGTTATACTCAGAGGTCAGCACGTAGACATTCTGGGCCTTCGTAGGGTCGCCGTCTAATCCCATGAATGTTAACTTCGTTAACGGTACATTCGGCAATGGCTGATTATACACACTGTTATAACCATATCCGGTCGTCGAATTCGGATTATAGTCATACGCCTTTGTATACCCGTCCATTGCGAGGGTATTTTTTACGCCATTTTCTTCAATGTAGTCATTCGTGCCCAAGTGCTGGGTGGGCGTGTCGAAGGTGGCAATACCGTAACGGTCACTGAGCGAATTAAGAATAAGCGACCCTGTGTGCTGTGCGTAGGTGTCTGTGCCGAAGTTCCAACCGGCCGACGGGGGCTCGGCACTGGCGACCGCACATAGCAGGAAGGCTGCCCCTAAGAGTAACAGAATTTGTCTAATCATTTGATTTTATCTCCTGTTGACCATCTTCCGCACTTCTGGCAATGCAACCGTTGATAGCGTCCGGTCTTTTTAACTTCTGTACCACGCCGCTGCACTTCCGCAGATCCGCAGACGCCACAGTGATTGGGCCCAGTAAAAACGCTCGGGGCCGACTTGGGCGCCCAGGCTTTGATCTTATTGTAAAACTCCTCGGTAGACAACACATCATGGATATTGTATCTCTTCATCTCATTCCAAGCGTCAGTGTTGCCCTTCAAACACTCGGTCCATAAACTCATCCCTGGATACTTCGAGTGTGACAGCTTTTTATACTTTGTGCAGAGTTTCGCGGTGAGCCATTCCAGTTTATTGGATGTGAATTGCGCCGCATTGCGCACAATCAGGTATGTATCCAGATGCTTATAGGGACTGGGTGGCTGCATCCCATAGCTAATGAACCGGGCATTGAGTTTAGGGCTGTCGAATCCCTTACCATTTTGGGTAATGACAATATCGGCCTCGTCGAGCAAACGCCATAAATGACGGAGAATCCGTTTGTCATTAGGATTGTTGCGGCGGTCCATATACATCACTTTAGATGCAGGGTCGCCGAGCCATTTAGCGCCCCACGCCATAACGTCCCAATCCTTGACAATCTGGTTCAGACCAATGTTCTGATCTTTAAGACCCCACACATAGGCGGTCAAGGGACTTGTCTCTATGTCGTAAACCAACACCCGTGGATTACCCATTTAGTTTGTCCTTTTTGACTTTGCGGCGAATGACGTTTTCTGCTTGTGTCTTTTTTTGGTGACACACTTTGCACAGTACCCGCAACTTCTCTGCGGAAACAAACATCCGTATTTTGAGGTCATCATATCCAGTAAATCCCACAAGCGGCGGTATGACAGGTTCGATATGATCAACTTGCTTTTGTTTACGTTGGACAATGGTACGACAAATTTCACATTCATAGAATTCAATCTTCCCCTGTTTGTATTTAAATGCTCGTTTCAATGCCTTGCGCCGCTCTGGCGACCACCGGAATGTCCGTCGGAACGCTGCTAACAGATAATGGTCGGGACTCCAGGGCTTTTTCATTTTTTATGTGCCAGATCCCATAACACCTCCGTCATAACTTTTGGTTCTACATTAAGTGCTTGTGCCAGTCTTAGAATTATTTCCAATCCCTCTAATTTCGGACTTCCGCAAGGTTCATAGCTCATTTTTTACACTCCGCCCAATTTGGTCCGATTCCGCTATCAACAGTTAGGGGCACTACAAGTTTAACCGAGTTAACCATTTTGTCAATGACATAATCACTCACAGATTGGATCTGGTTCGTGGGCGCCTCAAATAGCAACTCATCATATATCTGACAGAGAAGACCGCATGAGGGATAGCCGGCTGCTATATCAATCATGGCCCGCTTCATTATCTCCGCTGCCGAGCCCTGCGTGATGTTGTTAATTAACTGCCTTTCCGCGGCTTCTCTTTGCCACTTGTTACCATTCGAGAGCCCGTCCACTTTAATGCGCCGCCCCAAGAGGGTAGTGCAAAACTGACTCCGTTTCGTTTCAAAGATAAGCCGGTCCTGCCATCGGCGAAGAGCCGGAAAGAGATTCCACCAGTTATTGATCTGCGTTTGTGCTTCATCTTTATCACATCCTAGTTGCGACATTACGGACACGAACGTGGCCCGGTATCCTACGCTAAGGTTAAGAATTTTCGCCCGTTCTCTGGAAATTCCCAGACGTTCAGCAGTATATGTGTGGAAGTCAACCGAGTCGTTAAACAACTGGCACAGAGCCGGATCTCCGGAAAGGTGCGCCAACACGCGGGGTTCGATTTGTCCAAAATCCGCGTCTCCCATAGACATTCCCTGTCGGGCAACAAACATCCTTCGCACAAGCTGACCATTGGCGGTCCTCCGGGGAATCTGTAATAGGTTCGGGTTCGAACACGACGGACGTCCAGTCCTAGTACCACACTGGTTAAAGAATGGGTGGACTACTTTTTCGTTTCTTTCAATATATGGTCGGACAAAACTTGACAAAAGTGTTTCCAACTCACTAAAGGAAAGCAGACTTTCCACAATTGGCGTGCTTCTAAGACCACTAAGGGCCCTTTTATCAGTGGACGGTTTATTTTTGAGAGTTGGATAGATCCCTTTCGCATTTAACGCTCCTAGTAACTGCTTCGGGGAATTCAGGTTGATGTCCCCTAGTTGCTTTTTAATATCAATACACAGTGGAATTTGCTGTGTTTCGAGTGTCTTTTTCAAGTCAGCTAGATACGCTAGATCCACCGATATCCCGCGGTTCTCCATTGTGCTAAACACCAGTGCGGCAGGTTTCTCCACTTCATCAAAATAGTCACATATACCAGGATATGGGTTACTCGTGTTCGATTGCTTCTCATAAAGTTTATATGTCGCATAACAATCCATTGCGTTATACATGGAAACTAACTCTAAGGGTTGTTTATCCAGGGTTACACGCTCCTGACTCTGCTTCTTTGTCCGCTTACCCACAATGTCATCATACGAGGGGTATTCAATGCCGAGTTCCCGTTTAGCCATATCCTTCAATCCATAAGTTTTCAAAGAGCTGTCGATGATGTGCCCCATCAACATTGTGTCCCAGATCAGTTGCTCGTCGCGGATAGCGATACCCCACTGGCGCAGACAATCAAAATCCCCTTTACCATTATGGCAAATAAACTCCCCTTTTTCTATGAGCCATTTGAGATTGGGGCGCATTTCTGTAAAATACCATACGTCATTACCTTTACAGAAACCCATGCCGACCAGATTTCCCTGTTCATCATGTTCAACATCCATAGACACTGGCAGGAAAGGAGTCTTATCCTCCCACGCATTGATGCGCAGATTAATTTTGTAAGTTGCGCACAGTGTAGTAAACGTCTGTAGCAATTCGCTTTGCTTCGTTGACATAGTAGATAATTGCGCAAGTTGTATAGATTCCAAGTAGCACACCTCCCAAAACCAATATTACAGCCGAATAGAAAACAGCGTATGCAATGAGTTTCATTATTGCGATCATTCTTTGTACCTATCGTCCAGTCCACGTTTTCGATGCTGCCACTCTAAAAGCATAAGCGCATCATAGCATAGATGGGCCAAATGCGAAATGCCCGATTCATGGTCCAGGTTCTCACCGCGGATGAATAGCGTCAAGTGGCGACTACAGCTGCCGAGGAAGCGCATGTACTCAGAACCGGCCATGTAGTTCCACTGACCATATTTCTTCGCCCCGAACTCGCCCACTTTAGCGATCTCGTCAATCCCCTTCATGGCTAGGATATACTGCAACGGCAGTTTCCCATAATCGAAATGTTTAGCCTTGGCCATTTAGATATACCTCACCATTCTCACGTGCTTTTTGATCTTCGTAGGGGGCAGCGACCCGTCTATAAAACTCAGCTTGCGCACAAGCGAGGGCTCCCATCACTTCATTGATATTCGCGTAACTCAAGCCTTTCCGGCTGATGAAGTCATCACACTCTTTGGTGATTAGATAGTTTAACTCGCCACCAATCATAGGTTTCGTGCCGCTGTCTATTCGTATGCGATTGTCCGGTGTGAGATAGGGCATTATCGTTTTACCTCCACAATATGATAGTGAACGCCGATTTCGTTCTTTGGGTCGTGACAATAGCACTCAATGATTTTCATAGATCCCCTTTGCGGTCCAGTTCTTCTTTTTTCGTACGCATAATCTGGGACCACAACACTCCGATAACAAAATCCTTAACTGACATATCATACTTCTTGGCCCATGTGCGAATCATAGTGTTATCTTTGCCTGTGAAGGTCATGACCCGTCCTTTCATCTTAATCACTTTGCGCACTCCTTTTGCAGCCATCGGAACGCCGCTTTCATTGTGGGAAAGATGGGGAAGAGCACATTAGAGAATCCCATAAGCTGTCCCTTGTGTCGTGCAGGTGCAACAATTGCAACTGGGAGTCCGATAAACTTGGCATAGTCTTTCTCATAGTCAGTGCCATCGCTTGCTTTATCTCCGGTAAGTTTGATAAGTCCATCGGCCCTCCGTATCAATTTAAGATCCTTGTCAACATATTTGGCCATCTTTGCTTTGCTCATCGAATCAGAGATTCGGTATCCCGTCCAATCAGACAACTCGGTGTAGCCAGGATCCAAGGGCGCCATACCATACTTGCGGCAGATCTTCATGGCCTTCTTACGTTCGGCAATGACCTCTTTGGTGATGCGGCCAGCCATAGAACCAGCCAGATAGATCTTGGGCTTTTTATTAGGCATCGAGTCCTCCGTCGCGCTCACACTCATAGCACTCTTTATGGCACAGTGTCTCAGGATCGGCCCATGTCGGAGTGCCCACCGCGAAATGCACATTAGACTTTAACGCTTTAAACGGCGCCAGAATCATAATATACACTTGTTCATCCTGTTTACATGGTTGATCGCAGATGGCGCAGAGACACATCATACTCGTAACCCCCAGAGAATCAATTTCTCAATGCACCAGTCGAGGACTCTAATCATTTCCCCGCCGCCTTGCGCCAGGCTTCTAAGAGCTTTCCCATTGGAGACGCAGGATCTATAGAGTCGTCATGACTTTCTTCGTCAATTTCCAGGAGCATCTTTAATGCTGCTTCCGCCGCTTCCAGGCGGGCGATGAGAGCATCACAATCGAATTTAGAGGGATGGTAATAGCACTCCTTGAGATCTTCTTTCAACCGTTTCAAATCGTCGTCGGTAAATGTCATTTAGTTATCTCCTCAACTCTCCAAGGATTCTGCCGCAACACAAAGTTTAGCATCCCCTTCTGTCCATACCTGTTCTTATCAACCACGCCCACAATCTCGGTACCCTCTAAGTTTACCCGCGTTTCAGATAAAAGCAAGACCTGTGCGCTCACTTCCTCAATCGTCCCCGAGCCCTTAATCATCGACAACCGGGGCGCCACACGTTCGCCGTTCTCCACCCAATCGGCCTGACGGTTCAACTGGGCGGTCATAATGCCTGGTATGTTAAACTTGCGGGCCAGGAACTTGAGTCCTTTCATAAACTCCGACAGCTGCTGATGTTCTTCCCCAATGTTATTGATGTGATCGAAGACAAAGACATCCGGTTGAATCTGCTTTAGCGCCTCTTCAACTCTTGCTGTATTTGGCGCAAAGTCGTCGCACACATAGAATTGGTGCCGTGCAAAGTCTCCATCGTTTTTAAGAGTCGCCCGATAACGGCTCCAGATTTGGTCGAAGGACATTTCTGTTGAGAAGATAAGAACCTTTTTGTTTGCTTCACA
>Ga0265336_10000406_pt1 | contig 26914 bp, 28 predicted proteins | sample 42119metaG_FD_193583 | JGI IMG/M metagenome (GOLD analysis project Ga0265336, IMG submission 193583) | Rhizosphere microbial communities from Carex aquatilis grown in University of Washington, Seatle, WA, United States - 4-21-19 metaG | ecosystem: Host-associated > Plants > Roots > Rhizosphere...
ATCGCGCCCACATCAGGGCCTTCTGGCTGTCGGTGTAGTACTGTCGTGTCCGGTACTTCATTTGCAACACTCCGTCTGCTCACGCAGTTCTCAGTGTGTTGCATCGACCAGTTGAATCCGCCACCAGTTCTGCTGAGCTGACAGCAACACGTCTTGTCGGTTGTGCCATCCCAAGCACCGCATTTCACACGTGCGGCATGGCTTCTGCAGAGGTCCTCGATGGCGTTGGCCAGGAGATGCGGCCTGGAACAGAACTTGCGCCTTGCCCTCGATCCCAATGACTCGGCTTCCCCGGAGATGGACATGAAATTCCGAACGCAATGGCTTTCCACTTCCGCGCGTCGCGCGCTGTCGGGATTGCTCATGGGGGCGGGCCTGGCGGGGACGGCGCAAGCGCACCATGCCTTCTCGGCCGAGTTCGATGCCGACAAGCCCCTGGAGTTGACCGGCACCGTCACCAAGGCCAAGTGGGTGAACCCGCACAGCTGGCTGTACTTCGATGTGAAGGGCGCCGATGGCAGCGTGACCAACTGGGGCGTCGAGTTCGGTGCGCCCTTTGCTTTGCAGGAGCGCGGCCTGACCAAGGCCACCTTGCCGGTGGGCACCGAAATCAAGGTCAAGGGCTATCGCGCCAAGAACGGCGGGCCGTTCGGCTATGCCGTCACGGTCAGCCTGGCCGACGGCCGCACCTTCAAGGTCGGCGGTGCGCAGGACGCGCCGGCCGCCGCATCCGCCGCACAGCCTTGAGCCGCGCGTCGCGCACCGGCGCCGAGCCCGAAATCCTGAACATCCCATCTCACCCATGACCATTTCTCATCGGGCCTCGCGCGTCGGCTTGGCCCTGCTGGCTGCACTCGGCACCTGGCTGGCACCCCCGATCGCGGCGGCGGCCGCCAAGCCCAAGCCGGCGCTCGCGGGCCAGCCCCCTCGCCTGGCCAATGGCAAGCCGGACTTCTCCGGCATCTGGCAGACCACCAGCGCGGCCGATTTCGACCTCGAGCCCCACAGCGGACGCAAGGACGCCCCGCCCAGCCCGGGCGTCGTCGAAGGCGGCGAGATCCCGTACCTGCCCAAGGCCCTGGCACAACGCCAGAAGAACTTCGACAACCGCCTGAAGGACGATCCACGCCTGAAGTGCTACACGTTGGGCGTGCCGCGCGGCATCTACTACCCGGAACCGTTCCAGATCTTCCAGAGCCCGGCCGACCTCATCATCCTGCACGAGTTCGGCCATTCGGTTCGCACCGTCCACACCAACGGCACCCAGCACCCCGACAACCCCAATGATTGGTGGCTCGGGGACTCCCGCGGCAAGTGGGACGGCGACACCCTGGTGGTGGACGTGCGTGACTTCAATGACGAAACCTGGCTCGACCGCGTCGGCAATTTCCACAGCGATGCGCTGCACGTGGTGGAGCAATGGCGGTTCCTGGATGCCAACACGATTGCCTACCGCGCCACCCTCGAAGATCCGCAGGTCTTCAGTCGGCCCTGGAGCCTCGAGGTGGTGCTGCACCGCCACCGCGAGAAGAACTTCCAGCTCGTTGAAAACTACTGCCAGACCCTGGACTACGATGCCTTCTATCCGCCCAAGCCTCCGGCCGCTGCCAGTGCGCCACGCTGAACCCACGCTCCCCGCCGGGTCGCGCCGGCCCGCGGCCAAACCACTCGATTGGTGGCGGCATGGCCGTGCGATGTTGGCGGGTTGCATGAGCGGCGGCGCGCTGTGCGGGGCCGTCCTGGCCCAGCAGATCACGGCGTCCGGGACCCCGCCCGTCCCTGTGGAAGGCGGCGCCGGCGGCGGCATTGCTCAGGAAAAGTCCTTCCCGGCCATCCTTGAAAGCAAGTGGAGTGGACACCGCCTTGCCGATGGACAGCCCGATGTCGAGGGGCACTGGTCCAACACGGTGGCAAACCACAACAACTGGACCGACCCGCAAGGCGGCATCCCGGGCGACCCGGCCACGCGCGGGCGTCCGCAGCGCCCGCGCAACGAGCGCGCGCCCAGCCGTGTCACCGACCCGGCCGATGGGCAACTGCCCTTCCAGCCCTGGGCCAAGGCAGCGCAGGAAGAGTTCATCGCCAACTTCCACAACCCCGTCAAGCCGCAGTACATCGAGCCGCTGGCGCGCTGTGCGCCGGGCGGCGTGCCCAAATCGCTGATCTGGCACGGCTACGAGATCCGCCAGTATCCTGGCTACGTGGTGTTCTTCTTCAACTCGGGCACGCGCGTCATCCACCTCGACGGCAAGCCGCACCTGTCCAGCAAGATCAAGCTCTGGAACGCCGACTCGCGCGGTCGCTGGGAGGGAAACACCCTGGTCGTCGACGTGACCAACAACAACGGCAAGGCCCTGCTCGGGCGCACCGGCGAGTTCCTGAGCGAGGACGCGCACATCGAGGAGCGCTACATCTTCGACAACGGCGGCAAGCGCTACAACTATGTCGCCCGCGTCACCGACCCGACTGTCTACAGCCGGCCCTGGACCACGACCATCCCGGCCAGGCGCTGGACTGTCGACGACAAGCCCAACGGCTGGCACTTCGAGGTCCGCCCGGCCAAGCACGAAGGCAGCGAGAAGATCCTCGAGCAGGAAGAGCGCATCTGCCACGAGAACAACGGCGCCTTCGGCAACGTGGCGGTGCCCGGTCGATGAGCATCGCACTGACCTTGGCCGAAGCGGCCGAAGCCACCTGGCTGGGCCAGCACATCGCCGAATCGACCGTGCTCTTTCCTGCCCTGGAAGGGGTTCACTTGCTCAGCCTGTCGCTGTCGGTCGGGATGATCGCCCTGGTCGATCTTCGACTGCTGGGCTGGCTGCTGCGCGACGTGCCTGCGGCCGCGGTGCATCGCCAACTGCGGCCCTGGGCCTTGTCGGGCTTCGTCCTGGTGTTCGCCTCGGGCGGCCTGCTGTTCTTCGGCGAGGCGACGACGCTCGTCAACAGCCCGGCGTTCCCGTTCAAGCTGCTGTTCATCGTCCTGGCAGGGCTCAATGCCCTCTATTTCGAACGTCGGCTCGCCTGGCATCTGGACGCGCCCGATGCACTCGCTGCGTCCCCCACGCCCGTCGCGCAACCTGCGCATGCGACCGCCGTCTCGGCGCTGCCCGCCTCGGTTCGTGCGGCGGCCGCCGCGTCGCTGCTGCTGTGGGTGGCGGTCGTCGTCTGCGGGCGCCTGATTCCCTACCTGCCGCATTGATGAGCCCTCACCGCAGTGCCATCACGGCACAAGAACGTTCCTTCAGGAGAAGCGCCAGTGTCCGCCGCTGAGATCCTGGCCTCGGTGGGCCGGAGCGCGCCTGCACAGGCCATCGCCAAGTCCGACCACCTGGTGGGGGCCGCGCTGCAGATCGGGCATGTACTGGGGTTCGTGTTGTTGCTGGCCTCGCTGGTGCTGGTCAGCTTGCGCCAACTGGGTTGGGTGCTGCCGCAAGCGTCGCTCAGGACCGTGCTGATCGGTCCCCTCCGCTTGCTCTGGGCCGGCCTGGCATTGGCCGCGTTGACGGGTGTGCTGATGTTCATCGCCAGCCCGGCGCTTTACTTCTTCAAGCCGGTGTTCCTGTTCAAGCTCGGGTTGCTGGTGCTTGCAGTGCTGCTGCAGGGCACGGTTAGCTTCCTGGCGCTGCGCGCGGATTCCGATGGGGTGTCGGGCCGCGTCAAGCTGCTCGTGCTGCTGTCGGTGCTGGCATGGTTCGGCGTGGGCGCTGCTGGCCGCATCATTGGTTTCGTGTAAGGGATGTCCGTGCATTGCCTGAACCGACCCCTCATCGGCGCGCTGCTCATCTGCGCCGCCCTGGCCTCTTGCGGTCGGACCGAGGCGCCACCGGCGCCTGCACCCGCCGGGCCGGTACCCCTGGCGTCCGTCCAGGAGCTGATGCAAGGCCAGGTCGACCCGGCTGCGGACGAGCTCTGGGACGCGGTGTCCAGCGAAGTCACGGCAAAGGGGGACGTCGACAACCGACCGGCAGACGACGCCAGCTGGCTGAAGCTGCGGCACCGGGCCCTGCAGGTGGCCGAAGCCGCCAACCTGCTGGCCCTGCCCGGGCGCGTCGTCGTCCAGCCGGGCAAGACCCTCGAAGACAGCCACATCAAAGGCATCCTGAACGCGGCAGACATCCAGCAACGGATCAAGGCCGACCCCGCGCAGTTCGCGACGCATGCCAAGGCGCTGCAGGACTCCGCCTGGGAACTGCTGGGGGCCATCGACAAGCGCGACATCGCGGCGTATCTGGCGGCGGGGTCGCACCTGGACCATGCCTGCGAATCCTGTCATCGGCGCTACTGGTACCCGAACGACCAGATTCCGCCGGGGTAGCCCGGATATGGCGAGGACAGCGTCGGCTGCCTTCCGGATGTGCGCCCTTCGCCGCTCCCCGGCAGTCCAGAGATCCACCGAGGTGGCCCATGGCGTCCTGCACGCCAAGACTGAAGGCGCAAGCCCGCCGCCCGCACCCCTGCAGCACCCACCCAGGAGCCCTCATGACATCTACTCCGCTGCCCAATCCCTTGCGTACCGCCCTCTTCTGCGCGGCGCTCGCCGGCGCGCTGAGCAGTGCATCCGCTGGCGACGGCGCCACCGACAGTCCCACCGCAACGGCCTCGCGCACGAAGCGCCCCAACATCGTCTTCATCCTCGCCGACGACCTGGGCTACTCGGACATCCACGCCTTCGGCGGAGAGATCGACACGCCCAATCTCGACGTGCTGGCGGCGACCGGTCGCCTGCTGACCAACCATCACACCGGAACGGTGTGCGCCATCACGCGTGCGATGCTGATGTCGGGCACCGACCATCACCTCGTCGGCGAAGGCACCATGGGCGCACCGAGCGACGAGCGCAAGGGCCTGCCCGGCTACGAGGGCTACCTCAACGATCGGGCGCTGTCGATGGCGCAACTGCTCAAGGACGCCGGCTACCACACCTACATGGCCGGCAAATGGCACCTCGGCTCCAGCATCGCCACGCCCGATGTGTCCGCCAGGCTCGGCAGCTCGGGCCAGACGCCCGACCAGTGGGGCTTCGAGAAGAGTTTCGCCCTGCTCGGCGGCGCCGCCAGGAACCATTTCGCACACGAGCCGGCGGATTCGAAGAACTATGCAGAGGACGGGGCGTACGTCCAACCCGGCCAGCCCGGGCAGCCGGGCGGCAAAGGGGGGAGTCCGACCGTCTTCTACTCCACCGATTTCTACACGCGCAAGCTGATCGCCGACATCGATTCGAATCATGCCGACGGCCGGCCGTTCTACGCCTACGCTGCCTACACGGCGCCGCACTGGCCCCTGCAGGTGCCCGAACCCTACCTGCACAAGTACGCCGGCCGGTATGACGCCGGCTACGAGGCCGTGCGCGCGGCACGCATTGCGCGCCAGAAGCAACTCGGGCTCGTCCCGACGGACTTCACGCCCTGGGTCGGCCTGCCCGAGAGCCTGGCCTCGCGTGCCGCCACGCCCGCCAACGACAGCGCCAGCGCGGCCTACCTCAGTGCCGTGCACGGTGCGGTCGCGGGCTACGTGGACTATGGACCCGGCCTGGTGGCCAAGCGCTGGAGCAGCCTGACGCCGCTGGAGCGCAAGGCGCAGGCGCGCTACATGGAGATCTATGCCGGCATGGTCGACAACCTCGACCATGACATCGGGCTGCTGATCCAGCACCTGAAGGACATCGGCGAGTACGACAACACGCTCATCATCTTCCAGTCCGACAACGGTGCCGAAGCATGGCCGATCGGCCCGGCTTCCGCCGACCCGAGGCCGATCGACGAGGCCAACGCCATCGAACCCGCGTATTCCGCGCTCGGCACCGACAACGGCCGTCCCGCCGCGAACCGGCTGCAGTACGGCACCCGATGGGCCGAGGTCAGTGCCACGCCGTTCCGCCAGACCAAGGGGTACTCGGGCGAAGGCGGCGTCAGCACGCCGCTGATCGTGCACCTGGCCGGCCAGACCAGGCCGCTGCCGAACATCACCCAGTTCACCCACGTGACGGACATCACCGCCACCATCCTCGCAGCGGCGGGCGCGACGCTGCCGACCCGGCCCGCGCCCGCCGCGATCAACGCATTGACCGGTGTCGATACGAACAAGGGCAAGGTCGTCTACGACAACCGCTACGTCTATCCGGTCACGGGCAAATCCCTGCTGGCCCTGCTGGTCGACGCCGACGACACCCGCGTCCACACGACAGCCTTCGGCGACGAAGCCTACGGTCGCGCCTACCTGCGCAGCGCCGACGGCCGCTGGAAGGCTCTGTGGACGGATCCACCTACCGGCCCGCTCGATGGCCACTGGGAACTGTTCGACCTGCGCACCGATCGCGGCGAGAACAAGGACGTCTCCTCCGCCAATCCGCTCGTCCTGCGCGGGCTGGTGGACGAGTGGACCGCCTACATGCGCCTGGTCGGCGGCGTCGAGCCGGTGCGCCCGCGCGGCTACTACTGACCGGCAGCGCGGTGTTCGCGGGAAGGATTGCGCTCTCGATGTCCGCGCTGGCAATCGCCCTGGCGTGCGCCATCGCGTTGCGATCCTCGGCAGGCACCGCCGCACCACTGCCGCACCTCGGTACCGAAGCGGCGTGCAGCGCCTACTCCGGGTTGCCGCCAGCCTGGATGTCGGAGGCCCATGCCGGCATGCTGCACGTTGCCGCAGGCGAGTTCACGTTCGGCAGCGACCGCGGCTACCCGGACGAGCGACCGGCGGGACACGCGCCGATGCACATGCCTTCGTTCTGGATCGACCAGACCGAAGTGACAATCGCGCAGTTCGAGGCCTTCGTCGCTGACACCGGCTACGTCACAGAAGCCGAGCACCAGGGCGGCGGTGTCGTCTTCCGCCAGCCGACGCAGGCGCAGATGGACGCGCGGCCGTACGCCTGGTGGACCTTCGTCAGGGGGGCCGACTGGCGCCACCCGGGCGGCCCTGGCTCGGGCATCGCCGGCCTGGACCACTTTCCCGTGACATTCGTGACGCGGGCCGACGCGCTCGCCTACGCCAGGTGGCTGGGACGCGACCTGCCCAGCGAAGCCGAGTGGGAGTTTGCGGCCAAGGCGGGTCGGTCCGGCGCCTTCCTCGACGCGTCGCCCCGCGACGCCCAGGGCCGCCCAGCGGCCAACTATTGGCAAGGCGCCTTCCCCGCGGTGGACCTCGCGGAGGATGGGCACGCAGGTCTCGCGCCCGTGGGCTGCTACCCGGCCAACGCCTGGGGCCTGCACGACACGATCGGCAATGTCTGGGAGTGGACCAACGACCCCTACGACGGGCCGCACCAGGCCCACATGAACGGCGACACGGCGGCCGCAGCCGCCCCGTTCCACCCAACGAACCAGCCCTACGTGATCAAGGGCGGCTCGTTCCTGTGCTCGGCGGACTACTGCGTGCGTTACCGTGCCTCCGCACGCGAGCAGCAGGAGGCCGATCTGGCGACGGCACATATCGGCTTCCGAACGGTGCGGAGGGACTCTTGATCCGGCGCCGGGGCTTGCTTGCCCTCGCAGGGTTGACCGTGCAGGCGGGCTGGGGCCGCGAAGTACCCGCACAGGGCCACTCCCAGGGTGTCGTGCGTGTCTCGAGCCCGCCGGGCCCGACGGCCGACATGCTGGAGCAAGTGCGCCAGCTCGCGGGGGCAAGGGGGCTGAGCGTGCAAGTCGCGCTGCGCAGCGACGACCAGCGCGCCAGCCATGATCTCGAGACAGGCGCGTTGGACGCCGCCGCGTTCGACAGTGGCGTGGCCTTCGCCGATGGCCTGCGCCGGCATCCGGGTCGACGCGTCGCCGCGGCAACGACGCTGACCCAGCCGATGGCCCTCTATTCGCGCCGCTTGTCGGCACCGTCGCAACTGCGCGACGGCGACGACGTGGTGGTGCCGGACAACGCGGCCGATCTGGCGCGCGCCCTGGTGCTCCTGCAGAACTACGGCTTGATCGAACTGCGCGACGACACCGGCTTGCACGCGACGTTGAACGATGTCGTCCCAACCAGCCATCGCCCGCGCATCGTCACCGTGCCTGCGGCACGTCTGCACGCGGCCCTCGACCTGGCGCCAATGGTCGCCATGGCCAGTGCCGATGCGTTGCATGCCGGGCTCCTGCCGGGGCGCGACTCGATCGGAACCGAGGACGCCCGCGCGCCTTTCGCGGGCTTGCTGGCGGTACGCCGCGACCGCCTGGACGAACCCTGGGTCGCCGCCCTGCTCGCCGAACTCCATGGCGAGGACATGAAGCGCTACCTGCTCGCCCGCTTCGGCAACTCCGTGGGTCGCCCATGGTGAACTCCGAAATCTCCCGACCGCAAGGCGCCGACGCGGCGCGCTCGTTCGCCCCGAACCCGGCCAATTCTCGAACAATGATGCTGCCTATGTCGCCGCCCCCCATCCGACAGAATTCCCTCGCTCGAATCGCGCCACGAGTGGCCACCTGGCTGGCCATGGCGTCTGCGCTCGCGGCGCCCTTCCCCCTGCCGGCACAGGAAAAGTCCGTACGCGTCGAGACGCGCAGCGCAGAGGTCAAGGCTGCGCCTGCCGAAGCCTATGCCGCGCTGCCCAGCGCTCGCGGAGCCCGTCTTTCCCCCAACGGGCGATATCTGGCCTACATCGGTGCACTGGACGGCCATACGGCACTCGTCGTCCACGACCTGGAGGGCCGTGAACCGCCCAAAGCCGTTCCGACAGGTGACGGCGAACTGAAATGGATCCTGTGGAAGTCCGACCAACGGCTTGTCATCTCGGTGCGTACCGTCTCTGTGCGGATGGCGCTCCGGCGTACGTTGGAGACCCGGCTGATCGGCCTGGACCGGGACGGCAGCCATGTGGTGGAACTGGTGCACGCCGAGAATTCCGACAACCAGCCGCAAATCCAGGACCAGGTCATCAGCGAACTGCCCGAGGATCCGGATCACCTCTTGATCGAACTGCCTAGGATCGATCGATTCGCCCGGACGCCGCCATCGCCGGCAACCCTTCTCGAACGCGCTGAGCACCCCGAGGTCGTACGCGTGGATGTCCATACGGGGATGACGGAAACCGTGGCAGCGCAGCACGGCCTCATCAGCAACTGGATCGCGACGCGAGCGGGTGCCGTCAACCTGGGATGGGCGGTCAAGCGCGACCGGTCGCTGACGCTCCTGGCTCGCGACACGTCGAAGTCGGACTGGAAGGCGGTGCAGACCGTGCCCTTGAACCGGGGCGAGGTGTTCGAGCCACTGGCGTTCGTGCAAGGCGAACCAGGGCATGTGTTGGTGGCATCGAACCATGAGGGCGGCCACACCGGCCTCTATGAATTCGACATCGGGAGTGCGCACTATGTCCGCACCATCAAGGCCGACCCTCGCATCGATGTCATCCCCCTCGTGGAGGCGGGTGAACTGGTGGGATACGAGGACGACGACTCGGGCCCGGTCTACCTGCCTGCGGACTGGGCGGCGGATGCGCGCCTGGTCGCCAAGGCGCTGCCGGGATCGACCATCCGGATCGTGGACCGCAGCAGGGATGGCCGCCATGTGCTGCTGAGCGTCGTCAGGGGCAACGAACCGCTCGACTACTGGCTGCTCAAGCGCGACGGCGGCAAGTCCGACCTCGAACCGGTCACGGACGCCTATCCCGGGCTCGTCCCGGAGCAGATCGCAGCCAGCCGCTGGGTCTCGTACGAGGCCCGGGACGGCTTGACGATCCCCGCGATCTTGACGCTGCCGGTCGGCTACCGTGTCGCGTCGGGCGGGGCACCGCCGCCCTTCGTGCTGCTGCCGCACGGCGGCCCGTCGGCGCACGACGAGAGAGGCTTCGACTATTGGGTGCAGTTCCTGGCGAGTCGCGGATATGGCGTGCTGCAGCCGCAATTTCGTGGATCGACCGGGTTCGGCCGTGACTTCCTGACGGCGGGCTACCAGCAATGGGGGCTCGCGATGGAGGACGACATCACCGACGGCGCGCGCTGGCTGTACGCCCAGCACCTGGCCGACCCGCAACGCATCGCGATCGTCGGTGCAAGCTATGGCGGCTACGCCGCTCTGATGGGCTTGGCCAGGGAGCCGAGCCTCTACCGCTGCGCCGCCGCGTTTGCGCCGGTCACCGACCTGCTGACGCTCGTCGACGACCGGCAGGCCTACGTCTTCGGCGACCTGAACCTCCCGCAGATCGGCCAATACGGCGCGACGCTCGAGCAGACGTCCCCCGTGCATCTCGTCGATCGAATCACGCGCCCGGTACTGCTGGTACACGGTCGCAAGGACTACACGGTGCCCGTCCAGCATACCGAGATGATGGCCCGCGCGCTGTCCAAAGCAGGCAAGTCGGCGCAGACCGTCTACCTGGAAGACGCCGACCACTACTTCACGCGCACGGCGGACCGGCTGCGCCTGCTGCAGACACTGCAGGCCTTCCTGGACGCCAACATGAAATGACCAGCGCCGCGGCGACACTCGAATCGCACGAGCACCGCGCGGCCATCAGGCCCCGGTGATCCACGCTGATTCGATCACGTGACGAAGGTGCAATGCCCGAGCCTCCTGACATGCGGAGCGTGTCAGACATCGGCGCCAGGGCGCCTATCCTGCACTCACCAATGAATTCAGTATTGCCTCGGATCGAGGTCTCCAGACCGATGATTTCAGGCCAAGAATCATCGATTTCGCGCGCCCTCCCCTGTGTTGGATTGAGCCGAACTGCGCAAAGCTGCACTCGCTTGGGCAAATGTGAATCCTTCTTGGGTCAGGCTGATGCACGGCTGACCAGGCAGTTGGGCCAGGTTGATCTCAGATGAATCCACCTGCTCACGCCCGAGCAGTCTGATGAGCGGCTGCGAGCCAACTTGCAGCGGGTAAATTCAGGGTGCGAAAAGTTGAACCACCATGAGCACCGGTGAGCCCATCCGCAAAATGATGATTTGGTCGCGACGGCTTGCGCCGTTGTGATTCAAGCTGGGGAGCCGGCGAGCCGCACTGCGTTCGACTCGTCTAACTTGGATGACGATTGCATCCGGCTGGGCAAACCTGAGCCAGACCGATGATTTTTGATCCGAAGTCATCGTGTCCACCTGATGCAGGGGCACCAACAATAGGTCAACCCCCTCGGAGGCCTCGTGCACCTCCAGCCCAAGAATCCGCCGCGCAGCAAGGGTCGCAGAGTGCGCGCCTTCGCTGCCGAGATTTGTCGGCTGCAGGCGGAAGGCTACACGGCGAGGAGATCCGCGAGACGCTGGCAGATGTCGGTGTCGTGGTCAGCAAGAGCACTGTGCAACGCGCGGCCGCACGCGTCCCACATCAAGTGACGCTGCCAGTGGCCGCGATCGCCGCCGGTGAGGTGCCAACACCACGGGCGGGCCGGCCGGTCGAGCGAGAACCGGTTCCCCCTTCGCATCTGCCGCGCGTCGACGGTCCGCCTAGCGCGAGGCAGATGGCCGAGGATTTCATGAAGACTCAAGTCACAAACCCGCTCCTCTACGCTGAAAGGAAATCGCCATGAAACTCGCCGTCATCAGCTTCTCGGGCAACGTTGGCAAGTCGACGATCACGCGGCACCTGCTGGCGCCACGACTGCCGGGCGCCCGTGTCATCGCCGTCGAGAGCATCAATGCGGACGAAGGGCAGGCGCAGTCGTTGCGCGGCTTCCAGTTTGGAGAGCTTCAGGAATACCTGCAGGCGGTCGAAGACGTTGTGGTCGACATCGGTGCGAGCAACGTCGAAGCGTTGATGCGGTTGATGCACCGCTACCGAGACAGTCACGAGGAATTCGACCGTCCCGACCGTGCCACCCCCGAAACAGCAACAGGACACCATTGCCACCCTGCTGGATCTCCACGCCGTGGGCGTCGCTCCAGACCGCATCCAGGTGATCTTCAACATGCTCGACGATCGCGAGCCGCTCGAGCAGTCGTTCCACAGCCTCCTTGACTTCCTTGCGAAGCACCCCATCGCCTCTGCGAACACGAACTGCCGGATCGGCATCAACAAGGTCTATGCGCGCATCAGAGGCACGGGCGCCGACCTGGCCGAGATCGCGCACGACGAGACCGACTTCAAGAAACTCATTGCGAAGGCGAGCGACCGCCACGAAAAGATGGCGCTCGGCCAGAAACTGGCAACTCGTCGGCTGGCTCGTGGCGTCGTGCCATAGCTCGATGCGTGCTTCGCAGCCTTGGACCTGGGACGATTCGTGACCAGCGAGGCAAGCACGGCGGAGCTGACATCGTGAACGATCCGGTTTCGGCACGGGAGGCCCTGCTCATCGAGGCAATCGGTGATATGGCGAACCTGATCGATTCCGTGGAACGACTGACTTCGGAGATTCAGGAGCGAGGCCGCGCTTTCGACCGGGCCAACGAGGGACTACATGACTCGTTGACTCGGTTCGAAGCGCAGGTCATTGAATTGTCCGAGAATGCCAAGGTGCAAACGGTCCGGCACATGCTCGCGCGCACTGATGAAGCCACGCGCATCGGCATAGAGGCACAAGCGCAGGCGATGGCGAAGGCGGCCAAGCAACTGTTCGATTCGCGGGTCGACCCTCGCATTCAGCAACTCGCCAGGGTCATCACGCATCAAGTCGACCGCTTTGGCAACCCGTGGGAGCGGTGGTTGATTCATGCCGCAACCGCACTGATCGCGTCCGCCGCCTCCTCAGCCGCAACACTGGCGATCGTCGCGCAACTCTGGCCCTGCTGAAGGCCTCGCACCGACACACCCAGGATCAGTCGTGGTCGTCCTCGCGCTGATGGCGCACGGCCAGGACGGTGACTGTGGTGGCGTCCTCGACCTCGAAGACGGCGACATGGCCAGAATGCCCAAGCGAGACCACCAGTTCCCCCAGGAACGGACTCTGCCCCGCCTGGCGGCACGTGAATGGTGAAGGCTTGTGCGTCGCGATGCCGGCATGCAGCGCGACAATCGCACGCTCCGGCCTCATCGACAAGGGCAGGACTGAAGCCGCGTCGCGGCGCCAGCGACAATCACCGGATGGAGAACAGTTGGTCGCTGAGACAAGTACGTCCGTCGGATGCCGATCGGATAGCCGAACACAACCAGTACAACGAGTCGCCGGGAAGCGAGAGACACATCCTCTACGCGAACTGGGTTCGCCCGCGCATCGAGGCAAGCCACTACGTAGGCTGGTTCGCCATCGCTGGAGACAGCGTAGTCGGAGGTGCGGGTGCGATCTTGCTTGATTGGGGACCGACGCGGGCCAATCCAGGCGGTGTGATGGCGCGGGTCAACAACGTCTTTGTCGAGGACGCGTGGCGACGCCGCGGAATCGCGAGCGCCCTCCTACTCGCCGTGTTCGAGCAGTGCGAAGCGATGGGCATTCGAGAGTTCAACCTGGGAGCGACCCCAGGCGCTCGGTCGCTCTACACGGCCTTGGGCTTCGAAATCTATCTTGCAGAGATGAGACGGCGCGTACACCCAATCTGAAGGACGCCCAGCGCGCAACATCTTGCGAGCCCGCTCGCATACCGTTCGATCCGGGAATGTCCTTGCGTGCGTTTCGTTCTTCGCTTGGCCGCCCGCGTCCTGCAGAATGCCACGGATGTACTTTCCTGGATCGGGTGTCACCGTGCCGGTGCTGTTGCCCCCTGCAGCGGCCTTCGTCGTCTCATTCTTCACGTCGATGGTGGGCATTTCGGGCGCATTTCTGCTGCTCCCGTTTCAGATATCCGTCCTGGGCGTCACGGCGCCTTCCATCTCGGCAACAAATCTTGTCTTCAACTTGGCTTCCACACCAGGTGGCTTGTGGCGCTTCGCTCGAGAACGCCGCGTTGATTGGCGACTCGGCTTGCTGCTGGGCATCGGAACGACGCCTGGCTTGCTGGCTGGATGGTGGCTGCGTTCCACCTGGTTATCAGACGCCCGCAATTTTCAACTATTCGTGGGGTTGGTGCTTGCTGCCCTCGCGTTTCGGCTGTCTATCGAGCGAGCCGATGCCGCCGAGTCTGAGTCGCCCATGTCGACGGAAACTGGCCGGAATCCCGGGATCCTCGCAGCAGCGACTGCCATCGGCGTCGTGGGCGGCGCATACGGCATCGGCGGCGCCTCCATCATGGCGCCCGTACTCGTCGGTGTGTTCGGCTTGCGCGTGCGCGCCGTCGCCGGTGCGTCGCTGATGGCGACGTTGATCACTTCAATTGCCGGCGTCGCTATGTACAGCTTGCTACCGACCTCGCCAGGCGTGAACATGCACCCAGATTGGCCGCTTGGCCTCCTGTTCGGGCTTGGCGGCCTCGCAGGGTCATACCTTGGCGCGCGAACTCAGCGGTTTGTCACGCAGCGTCCACTTGAGCTCGGATTGGCTTCCGTCATCGCCTCGCTTTCAGTAACCTACATCGCCCAGTTCATCCTGGCTGTCGTCCGCTGACGGATCACGATGGCCAACGACATCGTCGGTCCTACGCCATGACCTCTCGTCAAGATGGAATGGCCAGCAGCTGACCTTTGATCGTCACGGTGATTCTGTGCGGCCTACTGCCCCCCGGAATTGACAACCTGCGCGGGGTCGGCTTTGCGCTCGAAGCAGTTGTACGATCCGCTCAGGATCAGGCCCACTGGGGGTTCCAGGAGGTGTGCCTGTTGCATGGCTTGAGTTCTGCTCTTGCTGAACTGCAGTCATGCCGGCGCGAACGCAGTCTCAAATGACTCCTCAGCAGCGCCGGCCAGGTCGTTCTGGTGTCATTTCACTGCGAGCACCCACTGAACGACCGCTTCCGAACGGCGCGACCGACTCCTATCGACCCAAAGCGGGTGTAGACATTGCGAGATCGCGCGCCCGGAACCGGACGTTCGTACCTCCTCCAGTCGAGGACACCTGTTCGGTTGCGCCAAACAAATCTCAGCGAGTCGCGATGGATGGCTCAGCGCTTGTTCGAGGCGATCACCTTTCGATCGCCGACAGCTGTCTTCTCCCGCACGCCGATCCTTTGGGGCTGGTTCAAGCGCGGCTGCACGAGTTGCTCTTCAAGCATCCCGAGCTGAAGAACCATGTTCCGAACCCGGTAGACGTCGACCTCACCTGGAGCGCTGACAAGGTCATGTTCCTGGTCTCTTCGGAGAAACGCGGGCGACCTTGCGCAAGAATCTGCATCCTGGCCCGGCGCTCCTGTTCTTGACGAACAATGTCCGGGACTGGCTGGCCTGTGAAGCATCGAGCGCTGCCAGCTCCAATCTTGATGACGAAGTCTGAGACAGACTGCGCCATTCGTTGCGGAACTACGCCCCCAGAGGGCGGAAGTCTGAGACAAGGACTGTGGTGGGTGCGACGGGCGAGGCCCAACGAAAGGCCTGAACAGGTCCACCGAGGGGTCCACTCGATTGTTATAGGTCTGAAGCAGCGACCACGATGAGCCCGATGAGATTCTCGGACGCGGAGTACGCAGGCAAACGCAAGCAGACGCGGCGCGAGGTCTTGCTCAAAGAGAAGATGACCGGCGCAAGTGCCGAGTCACACTGGGCGATGACGTTCGTGCGGGTGCTCGCCAGCCTGCCGACGGCGACAGGCACGGCTGCGGCTACGCATTGAGCGCTTCGCGCCGGAAGTCACTTGTCATCGCTGCGGGCGGCCAGCCAACCGGCCTGGAACCTCGAACGCGCCTTCAGCTTCGCGGCGAGTGCGGCGATGCGCCGCTGCAAGGTGCGATCCGAGACGCCGAGGATGTGTGCCGCCATCTTGTCGTTGACGCCCGATGCGAGGACCGCGGCGAGTTCCTGCAACGACGGATCGCCAGCCGCCGACTCCGGCGAGCGCTCCGCCATGTCGTGTATCGGAACCGCATCGTTCCATAGCTGGTCGAACAAGGCCACCACCGCGGAGAGCACCGCGACATTGCCGATGCGCAACGCGGGCCCTTCGGGGTCGTCGGCATGCAGCGGGAGCATCGCGCTGGCCTGGTCGACGAGCACCAGCTTGAACGGGATGGCATCCAGCACGCGCACCTCTTCTCCGTCGGCGCGTGCGTGCGCGATGGCGGCCTTCCAGCCGGCCCATTGCAGGACTTCCGTGGCGACGATGGTGCGCATGCGCACGCCCCGCTTGCGGGCCGCGGTGCGGGCGATCTGCATGGCTTCCGGCGCGGCCACGATGAAGGGCGGCCTCAGCAGGCTGTCGACGCTCTCGTGCGCATGTTCGTACAGGCTGAGATAGGCCTGCAACTGCGCCTGCGCGTCCGCGGCGACGACCTGGACATCCGTCGACACGGCAGTCGACGAATCACGCGCCAGCTCGCTTTGCAGCTGAGGAAGGATGCGACGCGCCTCGTTGAGCTCGGCCTGCCGCTCCATCAGGAGCAGTTCGATCGCGACGTCCGGCGCGGTCGCTTGCCAACCGCCCGCGGCATCCGGGCCTTTGGCGATGAGCCCACGGCGAAGCAGCGAGTCGAGGACGGCTGGAAGCGGCAATGCAATTCCGCCCACAAGCTGCTCGAGCGCCACGGTGCTCGATCGCGGATGACGCAAGAGGGCGCGGTAGATGGCCTCCTCTTCGCTGCCGAGGCCGAGCGGCTGCATGTTCGGCCTGTCCGGACTCGACGTGCTGCCTTGAACGACCCCCAACCACTTCTTCATGGATGGTGATGATACGACGGTGCAAGCCTGCACCAGGGGGAGGCTTTCGGCCGCGAGCCACGCACCGTGAAGGGTCCCGTGCTGGCCGACTTCCGCCATGGCGAAAGGTCGCCGTTTCCGTTTCAGATTTGTGACGTTCAATTGCCCACTTGCAAAAGCCGGTCGATGCCAGCAGCGATCGCGATTCATCTCTTCGAGTGGAGTGGGATACCCATCATGAACGACCTGACCTTGGCGCGCCGCCGACTTGCCCGACTGGGCGCGGCGGCGTGCCTGCTTGCCTTAGCTGCCGCGTCGCATGCGCAGATCGGCGCCCGACTGCCTGACCTGACGATCTCCGGCGGCGGCCCCCTGAACGTCCAGACCGACATCAACCGAGACGGTCGTCGCGACCTGATCTCGACCTCGCCCGGCGTCAACCACCGCGGCGTGGTGGAGGTTCGCTACGGCTCCAGCAGCGGGTTCAAGAAGAAGGCGGATTTCCGCTACGTGGGTCCCATGGACTGGGCACAGGTCGGGAGCAGCCCGATGGCGGTGGACGTCAACGGGGACGGCTGGCCGGACCTGGTCGTCGGCGCGTACTCCTACTCGGGCGCCAAGCAGTACGCCGGTGCGATCCTCGTCTTCTTCGGCGGTCCGAACGGGTTCTCGCCGACGCCGTCGCAGATCATCGAAGGACCCGAGGAAAACAGCTTCTTCGGCTTCACCGCGCATCCGCTGGGTGACTTCAACCATGACGGCTACGCCGACATAGCCGTCTCCGCCAGCACCGACGGCGGCACGCACGGCACGATCTACGTGTACACCGGCAGCCCGAAGGGCCTGGTGTTGAAGCCAGAGTCGACCTTGTCGGCCATGGGCCTGCCCTGGTTCGAATTCGGCCGCGTCTTCGACACCGGAGCGACTACCACGAGCGGCATCGCCGACATCGCCGTCGGCGTCCCGACCTCCATCAGCGAAGGCCGCCCGGGCCTGGTCTTCGTCTACAAGGGCGCGCCCAGCGGCTACAGCAACCAGCCCGCCGAAGTGGTGGCGGCCCCCGACTTCCTGGGCCCCCTCGACGAGTTCGGATCATCCGTCTCCATCCTGGGCGACGTCGACGGCGACGGCTTCCCGGACATCGCGGTCAGCGCGCCGGGCTACGTCGCGAACAACTCGGGCGACACCGTCAGCTCCGGCGCGATCTTCGTCTACTACGGCTCGGCGAGCGGCTTCGTCGCCTCGGGGCGCCGCCAGGAAATCGAGGCACCGAACGCCGACGCGTTCTCGTTCTTCGGCGAGGTGATGCTGGGCCAGCGCGACTTCAACCACGACGGGCATGCCGACCTGCTGGTGGGCGCCTCGCTCCGCCAGCGCGGCCTGACGGGCACCGGACCGTTCCCGGGCTTCCTCTGGCTCTACACGGGCGGGCCGGGCGGCTTCACCAGGACGCCCTACAAGCGCTCGGGCGCGCCGGGCAGCGTCGATGGGCTGGGGGCGATCTTCGACGTCGCCGACGTCACCGGCGACGGCCAGATGGACGTCATCACCGCCAACCCCGTCGCACCCTCGGATCCGCAAGGCCTGTTGCGGGTCTTCCGCGGGGCGAGCGGGCTCAAGTGATCCGGTCGAATCCGAACACTCCCCTTTTGACTGAGGATCTCATGAAGAAACTTCTATTCTCCTTGCTGGCCAGTGCCGGTCTCGTCGGCGGCTCGCCGGCGTACGCCGACGAACTGCTGCACGAGGGCTTCGAGGGCGTCGGGCTGCCGTCGGGCTGGCTGGTGGCCAACTACAGCGCCCACGCAGCGGCCGAGGCCTGGTTCAGGCCCGCCCTGTCGGCGGAGCCGTTCGCCGCCAACGACGGCAGTCCCGACAGCTATATCGCCACGAGCGTGTTCGTCGGAGCCACTGACGCCAACGGCAGCCCCGCGGGTCGCATCGACGCCATCCTGGCCACTCCTGAGGTTGCGATGGACACCGAGACGACCTTTGCGTTCTCGACGCGGACGGTCGCCGATAACGCGTTCGGCGATTCCCTGCGGATCGGCGCCATCGTGGCGGGCTCGTTCGTGGAACTCGCGACGATCAACCCGACCTTCGCGCCCGGCGGCTATCCGGATGCCTGGACGACGTTCCAGGTCGCGCTGCCGGCCCAGGGAGACGGTGCCTTTGGCCGCTACTTCCTCGAATACACGGTTCCCGACGCGAGCGTCGAGGGCAACTTCATCGGGGTCGACTCGGTCAGCATCAGCGCCGTGCCGGAACCGGCGCCAGCAGTCCTGATGGCGCTGGCGGGCCTGGCCTTCCTGGCCCAGCGCCGCCGCAGCGCCTCGTCGTCCCAGGCATCGGAGCAAAGATCATGAAATCGATGAATGCCAGCGCCCTTGCGCTGATCCTTTCGCTGAGCGCGATCGCCGCCCAGGCGAGTGACGACAACGGCGCCGCGCGCCCTGCGTCAGCCCACCCCGCGGAAGCGAGCGCCCCCGTGGCGGCGGACGGCCTGACCGCCATGCGCGACCCGGTCACTGGAAAGCTGCGGGCGCCGACCGCGGACGAACTCGCGGCGATCCACTCGCCGGCGGCGCGTCCGCTCGCCGCGTCGCGCAACGTCACGCGCAAGGCGTCCGTCCAGGCGGCCGCGCCGGCGGTGCGGAGCTTCGCATCGGGCGCGCACAACGCCAAGCTGCCAGAGCACCTGGCGAGCTTCGTCGTCGTCAAGCGGCAGCCCGACGGCAGCCTGGACAGCAAGTGCGTGCAAGGGACGCAAGCCGCGGCGGACGAACTGGCTGCCACTCCGGCACACGGCTCGACACCGACCGAGCCGCCAGCGCAGTGACCATCACAAAGACGACACCATGAAGATAAACGCCCTGATTTCCGCCTGCGCCCTTATCGCCCTGACCGGCCTGGCTCAGGCGACCGTCATCGAGATCCAGAGCCGGGACGCTCCCGGCATCGGCTTCAACGACCCCACGCCCGTCTCGCCGGTCGGCGGCAACAACGGCTTGACCCTCGGCCAGCAACGCATGAACGTCTACCGCCATGTCGCCGACATCTGGGCGCAGGCATTGCACAGCGACGTCAAGATCACCGTCAGCGCCGGCTGGGAAGCGCTCGACTGCAACGCCACCGGCGCCGTCCTCGGCAGCGCCATGCCGTACAACGTCTGGTACGACTTTCCCGGGGCGCCCGTCGCCCACACCTGGTATCCCCAGGCGCTGGCCGACAAGCTCAGCGGGCTCAGCCTGACCGACTACTACGGCCAGACGGATGACGGCTCGGGCTATGGCAACGTCGACATCAAGACCCAGTTCAACATTGCCCTCGGTGCGAACGGCTGCCTGACAGGCACGACGTTCTACCTGGGCTTCGACGGCAAGCCCGGAGCTTCCCAGCTGGACTTCGCCACCACCTTGTTGCACGAACTCGGCCACGGCCTGGGGTTCTCGCTGCTGACGACGGACGCATCCAGCGGTGCACGTCTGTACGAGATGCCGAGCATCTGGGAATCGTTCATGTTCGACAACGGCGCCGGCAAGACCTGGCTCGCGATGGACGACTACGAACGCTCGGCATCCGCCGTCAACCCCCTGGCACTCGCGTGGACCGGGCCGCACGTCGTCTCGGCGGTGCCGCAGGTGCTCAGCTTCGGTCGCCTGCCCGGCCTGCGAGTCAGTGGGAGCGGTGCGGGGGCGTCCGCCGGCCTCAAGCAGGTTGGTGAGGCGGAGTTCGGTCCCGCGCTGGCGGTGCAGCCGCTGGCCGCGCCTGTCGTGCGTGTCGTCGACCAGACCAACGGAACCGGGCTGGCCTGCGTGCCGCTGAGCGCCGCCAACAAGTCGCTCGTCGCCGGCAAGATCGCCCTGATCGACCGCGGAAGCTGCGCCTTCACCGTGAAGGTCAAGAACCTGCAGGCGGCTGGCGCCAAGGCGGTGATGGTGGCCGACAACGTGGTCGAGCCGATTTCGGGGATGGCGGGCACCGATGCGACGATCACGATCGCTTCCGTGAGGATCCTCAAGACGGACGGAGACGCCATCAAGGCCGCCTTGCTGACCCGGACCCGCGCCCAATCCGCCCCGCAGGTGGTCGCGTCCCTGGCCGCCTCGGTCACGACGCAATACGCCGGCGCCGACACGCTCGGCCGGCCCCTGCTGTACACGCCGGCGGTGTTCGCGAGCGGCTCGTCGGTGTCGCACTGGGATCCTTCGTTGACGCCCGACATGCTCATGGAGCCCTTCATCACCTCCGGTCTCACTGCGTCCGTGGCCCCGCCCAAGGACCTGACCCTGCCGTTGCTGCAGGACCTCGGCTGGTGAGCCCGCGGATCCCATCCCCCACAGGAGAACATTCCATGAAGAACTTTCGCGCAAATGGCCTGGCGGTCATGCTGACGCTGATGCTTGCAACGGCAGGCGCGCACGCCGCCATGACGACTTCCTCGGATGCCTCGGCGTTCGACGCCGCGGTGACCTCGGAGGGCATCGAGACCTTCTTCGGGGTGTCGCAGGATGCCGTCGGACGAAGCCCGATGCACCGCAGGACGTTCGGCACCGAATACACCTACGTCGCCGAGACATCCCCTTCGGGCCTGGTCGGCGCCGGCTCCGCCGACCAGGTCTGGCTCACGTCGAACGTCGCGACCGATGTCATCACGTTCACGGGCTTCAGCTCGCCCATCACCGCGTTCGGCGGCTACTTCTTCGGCACGGACTTCAACGGCCAGTACCAACTGGGCGATGTCGTCCTGACCGCGACGGACGCGTCCGGCGGTACCTTGCAACAGACGATCTCCGGCGCGACGACCAGCAGCTTCCTGGGTTTCCTCAGCGACGGGGATGCGATCGTCTCGGTCAGCCTCTACGCGCCGTCCCTGCCTTCGGGGGACTCGGTGTGGGCGACGTCAGGCGGGCTGGTGCTTGCCGAAAGCCTGCCGGCGGTACCCGAGCCGCCGGCGATTGCCTTGCTCCTCGGCGGCCTCGCGAGCCTGGGCTGGGCTCGTCGCAGAGGGTGGAGACAAATCTGGCTCCATTGAATTTCAAGTGGGTTGTCGTGCATGCGGGTTGATCGCCTGGAAGTCCAGCTTGCCCGCGATCAGGAAGATGACGGTCTTGATGGTGGACAGTCGCGTGAAGCCGCGCGCACGGCGCTTGGCTGCTTGGAAATGGCCGTTGACGGCTTCGAGGACGCTGTTGGTCTGACGGGCCCCATCACCGCCATCGAGGTGCCCGCAGGCGAGCGCCTTTCGTTTCTGATCCGTCGCTTCGACAAGCACCATGCGACCGTGGAACTCTTCCTGCGGTCGTTCGCCGTGGAACTGTGCCCCGACTTCAAGGGCGCGCAGTGGCGATTCTTCGAGACGAGCACGGGCACCGTGTTCATGGTGCCGAGCGGCTACGACAGCCTGCACGTGTGCATCGACGAGAGTCGATTCGACGCGCGCGTGAGCGCCGAGGTTGCGGGCCTGATCCTGTCCCTGTACATGCTCGCGCGCCTGTGCGACGTGAGCCGCAGCCAGGAGCACATGCGCATGTTGGTTCGGCTGCGCAACTACGCGTTGACCAACGCTCAGGCCACCACGATCTTTCGGATTCTGTTGCGATAGGTGCCATGGAGAGGACGGCTCGGAATTGCACTGACCTTGCCCCTGAATTTCGGAGTGCTTACTTCCAGGGGGCTGCGCATCGCGTGATCAATCGATGGTTCGAACGATGACGCGCCCGCCCGATGGTTGGTGGACCGTTGAACCAGCAATTTCGGCGGCCTGCCAGGCCCGATGGCGCGGCAGCGAAATATGCCTCAAATATTGTCCATTTCATCCGATATGTCCATCTTGATTGTTCTTAGACTTCGTATCAAGCCAGGGCCGGGGGCCGTTCTGGATGAAGTGGCCCGCTCACTCCGCCCGGGGGGCATTTCCGGCCTCGGCGCGCTCCGAGACACCCCGGTCGTCGCTTGCCCCAAACCTGGACACATGAAATTGCACCGAACGGCTCCTGTTGCACGGCGAGTGGAGCCGACGGGAACCGCCGACACCGGCGGCCACGATCGGGCTTCGTTCTTGGGAACGAACCTCGAATCGACCCTCTCGCGTCGCACGGACTCCATGGCTCGGCGTTCACATGCAAGAACAGACCAAGTACCAGCATTTCTACACTGAAAGGCAGGCGATGTCTGCAACGCATCCCGAGTTGTCCCCTCCCTCCCGTTCAGGTTGCGTCGAACTCATATCGGCGGTCATGGCCGAAGTTCCGGGTGCGCGGGGTCTGGTTGTCTTCATTCTTGACTACGAACGCTTGAGCGGAGCGCCATGCCAGTTTGACCCGCTCCAATTTGGAATGCTGGATCGGCTAGCGCAGCGGCTCTCCACGTGCGCAGAGTTCTGGCATCGAATCGTCAAGGGCGAACACGGCGAGCTCGTCGTCATCGCTCAGGGCTTGGTGGACAGTGGCACGGTGCTGGAGTCGGCGGCACGCCTCCTGCACGGCTTCACGGAGGAACTCAGCTTCGCTGCAGAAGCCTTCATTGGCATTGCCGTCTATCCAAAGCAGGGCGCTACGGCCGAAGAACTGCTCCTTGCCGCCGAGAAGAGTTTGGTCGACGCAAAGCGGAATGGTCCGTCGCGTTCCGGGCGTGGTGCCTTCTTCATGCAGGCATAGACGGTAGTTGTCGCCGAGTCATGGTTCTTCATCGGCCACCGCGTTATGCATGACGACCGGACCATCGTGATCCACCTACCCTGGGGCCAAGCTCGCGGAATTGAGTGGTCTGACGTGATCTCCGTCAGTTAGGGCAAGGGCTCGGGAATCGTCATGGCGGTTCAGGGCGCCAAGCGGCAGGTGATCGGTTCGTTGATCTCGCAGTGTCTTGACCGGGGCGGACGGCAGAGGATACCGAGCTATGCCCGAGGTTGCAGCGCGCCGGGGAGCCGAAACTGGGCGACGGCATCGACCAGCCTTGCTGCCTGATCGCGCAGGCTTTCTGCCGCCGCGGCGCTTTCCTCGACAAGGGCGGCATTCTGTTGGGTTGCCCGGTCCATCTGACCAACCGCTTCACCCACTTGAGCGACGCCAGTGCTTTGTTCCGCACTCGCGATGCTGATCTCGGACACGATGGTCGTGACCTGAAGGATAGCGTCGACGATTCGCTCCATCGTTGTTCCCGCTTCGGCAACCAGGGAGTTGCCGCGGTCGACCCGCTCGACGCTGTCGGATATCAGGGACTTGATCTCCTTTGCGGCCTGAGCGCTCCTCTGCGCGAGGTTGCGAACTTCGGTAGCGACCACGGCGAAGCCTCGGCCCTGCTCGCCTGCACGCGCGGCCTCAACCGCGGCGTTGAGCGCCAGAATGTTGGTCTGGAATGCAATGCCATCGATGACTCCAATGATGTCGCCGATCTTGCGCGAACTCTCGTTGATGCCCTTCATGGTCTCGATCACTTGGCTAACGACAGTGCCGCCTTGCATGGCAACCGAGGACGCCCCTGCAGCAAGTTGGCTCGCTTGGGTCGCGCTGTCGGCGTTCTGACGCACCGTTGCGCCGAGTTGTTCCATGGACGCCGAGGTCTCCTGAAGCGCGCTCGCCTGTTCTTCCGTCCGCTGACTCAAGTCCGCGTTGCCGGTGGCGATCTGCGCCGAACCTGTTGCGATGGAGTCGCTGCTGTTGCGCACCTGCCCAACGATGCGAGACAGGGCCACTGCCATGTCCTTCATTGCAGCCATCAAGCTGGTCGTATCGCCGGGATGCAACCTCAGCTCGGCACCAAGGTTGCCAGCCGCGATTTCGCGTGCCATGCGTCGAGCGTCGTCGGGCTCACCGCCGAGCTTTCGAGTGATCGAGCGCGAGAACATCACTGCGCCGCCAGCACCTGCAAGGATCGTGACAAGCAATGCAGAAATGCTCGCGAGGATTGCGTGTTGGCGGGTCTCGTTGGCCGTTGCAACAGCGGCTTTGGCCTGCGCTACGATCTTCCCGCCAGCTTCATCGAGGAGCTTCGCGGGCTCTCGATCGATGCCCTTGACGGCCAAGTCACCCGCTGTCGGATCGAACCCGGAGGCCTTGAACGCCTCGAAGCCCTTGCGATAGGACTCACCCATCTGCCTATGCGCGACGTTGAACCGTTCGATCAGTGAGCGCGCTTCGCCAGGTGACAGGTCAACAGCAAGCTTTTCAGTAGCCGACTGTGCTGCCAACTCGTATTTCTCGAAGCCGCCCCAGTACCTTTCGAGTTGTTCCGGGTCTTTGCCACGCAACAGAACGTCCTTCCAACTCTGAACTTGGGTCTTGAAGGCGATCAATGCATCTGCGGCGCGCCGTTCCTGAGCGTCGTCGATTGCGATGACCTGCTCATAGGTAGCCGCCGCGATATTGAGGCGATAGACACCGAACAACCCGGCACTGGCAACGGCCAGGAGCACAACAGTGATCGCCATGGGTAGCTGATGGACCAACTTCATGAAAATCCTCCTGATCTTGGAAGACAGAGCGCCCCTGCCTTGACATGCAGTCTATGAATCATCAAACTGGATATATTGGCCAAAATGGTCAAGACTTGGGGCCTATTTCGCGGAAGCACAACCCGCCCAGAAGCGCCTGAATCATCAAAATGGATGACACTGTTGAAATGGATATTGGGTGGGGCGCAATTCGCTGCGGCAGAGTCCGTCCGGGAGCAACGGCGAGGTCGGCGCACGACCGACGAACTCATGGGTGAAAGCAAGGCGTCCTATTCGCCACGGCAGCTCGCGCAAGTACTTGGCGTTTCGGTTCAGAGCGTTCAGCGCTGGGTCGACGCCGGGCGTCTGAAGGCATGGAAGACGCCCAGCGGGCACCGCAAGATCGATGGCGCTTCGGCGAGGTCCCTGATCGACGCGATGCGCGCGGGTGGAGGTGAAGAGCAGGACACGCGTGTCACCCCATCGCCGAGCGTGCTGGTCGTCGACGATGACCCGGTCGCGCTCGATCTCGTGGAGATGTTGGTCCAGAAAGCGTTCCCCTCCGCCGTCGTGACCAAGGTGCACAACGGCTTCGAAGGGCTGCAGGTCATGGGGCGCATGGCCCCGGACATTCTGGTCACCGATATCGTCATGCCGCACATTGACGGGCTCGAGATGCTGCGTCACGTTGCGGCGCAGGCCGATCGTCCGGGCCTTGTCATCGCCACCTCGTTCCTCCAGCAAGACGAAGTCGAGCGCCGGGGCCGACTCGACGGCGTGACCTTCTTGCCCAAGCCCCTCGACGCCGCTGCTTTCCTGGCGTTGCTGCGCACGCACCGGGCAGTGCGCTGACTCGCGACGGCGCCTGCCGAGGATCTGCCCGGGCGTCAGCTCAAGCGATCCGACGCTTCATTCCAGAACATCGAAGTGATGCCCATTGTCTCGCCCATGGCTGCTGCGTCCAGCATGCGATGCTGGCCTGCCTGGGAGCAGACGGTCGCGAACGGCTGCAATTGGCCGGTCAGCGCCGCTTGAAGTAGAGCGGGAAGAACGGAATGATGGTCACCCAGAGGCGATCTCGCTCAGGCGTCAGGTAGATGCCGATGAACGCGGCCCTCCAAGAAAACTCGATGCATTTGAATTTCATCTTCTTCCTGTGTTCATCATTGCTTGCATCTGGCCGGCACCACCGGTCATGCGCCTCCGGTGGACTCCTCCTAAGCAGACCAATGTAACCGTCAGGTACTGGCCGACAAGGGCCTCCCAATGCCACTGGGCAGGCTGGACGAGGCATTCGACGCCCGCCCCACGGCGATCGTCCGATATGCGAAGCATACCCGTCGTTCGAGCTCGATGGCCTCGAGACCGGCCACGACGCTGGGCGGGAATCGGGGGCACTAAGTTCAGGGCCCATTAGAGCCTGTCACCGCAGAATTGCGCCGCGGACGGGAACTCGCCGACGACTCACCAGTTAAACGATCAACTACGCCGCATGCCGGGAATAGAACCCGAAGGAGAGAGTGGCGCCAACTTTGGCGAGGATCTCGACTGTCGGCAAGTCGATGAAGCCGCCCTCTTGCTCTTCCGAGTCTTTGATCCACATGGCAAGGTCAACTTCCAAGAACTCCGGCGCGACTTCCCGCCGAACACGGAGCAAATTCTCAACGCCACCAACGCGTGAAATTAAGGCCGGGATCATCTCGTCCATCCGAGTGGATTCTTCGAACTCCACGGACCATTGAGCGACGGATCTCTTCAAAGGCCGAGTTCCCGGCTTAGCAGGCTCCCCTTGCGTCACCATCGATGACGCGCTCATGCCGACCAAGCGTTCGACCTCCTCGGGAGCCCCCCGCGTCACAATAGTTGTCGCCTTCATAGAAACAGAGCCGGGGGCGGCGATGAAGGACGACAGTGTCGAGATACGGACGAGCATTCAAGGACAGGGCTGTGGCGCGCATGCTGCCGCCCGAG